>Ga0209480_10000029_pt1 | contig 182165 bp, 175 predicted proteins | sample JI61114C2DNA_FD_187501 | JGI IMG/M metagenome (GOLD analysis project Ga0209480, IMG submission 187501) | Wastewater effluent complex algal communities from Wisconsin, to seasonally profile nutrient transformation and Carbon sequestration -... | ecosystem: Engineered > WWTP > Effluent > Algae...
AAGCAACCCCTCCCAGCCTGCCCTTATCAGGCACGCAGAAGCAACCCCTCCCAGCCTGCCCTTATCAGGCACGCAGAAGCAACCCCTCCCAGCCTGCCCTTATCAGGCACGCAGAAGCAACCCCTCCCAGCCTGCCCTTATCAGGCACGCAGAAGCAACCCCTCCCAGCCTGCCCTTATCAGGCACGCAGAAGCAACCCCTCCCAGCCTGCCCTTATCAGGCACGCAGAAGCAACCCCTCCTAACCTCCCCTTATCAGGGGAGGAACAAGATAGTGTACCTCTGGGTAGTTTAATTTGAGGTTCAAGTGGTTCTCTTGCTAGCTTTAGCGTATGAAAAGTCGCTGTTACCAACCCTATCATGACCATCTTGTTGCATTGGCACGGGTCAACCGGAAAAATCCGACACCTGCCGAGCACAAAATGTGGTCAGAGATTCTGCGCCACAGGCAATTGGCTGGTTTCAAATTCCTGCGTCAAAAACCCATTGACGGTTATATTGTTGATTTTTATTGTGCTGCATTGGCGTTGGTCATTGAGATTGATGGTGATAGTCACGCTGATAAGGCTGAATACGATGCAGTACGTACCCGTATTCTCAACGCTTATGATTTACAGGTTATCCGTTACACCAACGATGAAGTCCTTTTAAACCCGCACGGTGTTTTCCTACACCTGATGGAACACATTCTCGCTAGACAGCAAACGCTGCCTCTTAGCTCCTCCCCTGATAAGGGGAGGTTGGGAGGGGTTTCTTCTTAAATATCAGTTATCGCTTTCGTCATCATCAACCTTCACTTGCACCTTGCCCGTCAGCAAATCATGCATCAACCCCGCCTTCTGCTTCCGCAACTTCTCCAATCGCAACTTTTCAGCTTCAATTTCTCGTTGTTTCGTGTGGAGAATTTTTTCTATATCTCTCTGCTCAGAAACAGGAGCCATTGGTATTTTTAGGGAAGTAAGTTGTTGTGTGTTGATACCTTCACGTGTACCTCTCCCCTTATCTCGTTCTATTTGTTTCATGATAACAGTCGAATTGAATGCCGCCTCTATAAATACGGGGGAACATTTTTCATCATCTAAAGCGACCCTGATGATGTGATAATTTATCAAGTAACCTTCTATATATTTATTCGCAAGACAGTTGCGCCCAGTGGTGGCTCCTTGGCGTGCAAAAAGCAAATCATTTCTCGATATTCGATAGCGATTCAAGTAATTTGCTTTCTTTTCTGTGATGAATAGCAAATCTGTTGTATCAATATAACCGGTTTGCACATTTCCAATTCTAAGTACCGGAATACCCTCATCAACAAAATCACCTTGACCTAAATCTGCCCCAAATGGACCAGTCAGTATGGGTTGTCTTCTTTGGTCTGTTACAGTTAATAGGCTACCTACATACCACTCCTTCGGAATCCACCCAATCGCCGTTTCCTGATACAACTCCGGTGCTGCCTCCCTCGGTGGGCGCAGCTTGCCATCTGCCCCGATGCCACGGGTAAACAGGTCGTGCATCAGACCGGCTTTGATGAGCTGGTATTTTTCGATCAGGGCTTGGGTGGATTCGATAGCACGGTCGATGGTTTGTAGAGTTCGGGCAATTTTTCTCTGTTGAGGAAATGAGAAATTTGGTATTGGGAATTCATGTAGATCAATAGAACTAATAGCAAGAAAAGTTGATCCTTGGCTACGGCGATATAAAAAATTGATGCCAACTTCAATTGCATATTTTAAGAATTGTGTATTGGCAGTTGTTTGTTTGGCTTTGATTGAGCCTAATCCTCTGCCAATACAATATTCTTGATCACTCCAGTTTAGCTTTCCAACGGGTGCTCTTACGCTTATTAACAAAGAGTCTGGTTTTGAACGTCTTAATGGAGGAAAGCAGTAAATATTAGAAGATGGATTAATTCTTCCAAACTCGGCACACCCTTGGAGAAAAGGTAATCCTTTCTCATCAGAATTACAAAACGATGAATCAGGTGATTGACCCATCGAGATTTCTGCTAACTCCGAAAGTTGAATATAATCCAAGGTTTCACTCATAGCCTAGCTCCGTTAGGAAGGCTTGCAGTTGGGTAGCGGCTGCGTCGCGCTGGGTTTCGATTTCGCGGGCGGTGACGCGGTATTTTGACCAGAGGTTTTCGATGGCTTTGATGCAGGCGCGTTGTTCTGCCCGCAAATAGGACTGGTAGATGGACATCAGCAATGCCCGCAACCGCGCAATAATGACCTGCCGCGCTTCATCCGTGGAAATCCGCTGCCTTGCACTTTCCACCAGTTCATCGCGCCGCCCTTCAATCCCCTTGATGGTCGCTCGCACCGCTTTCAACTCATCTTCCAGCGCAGTATGCCGCGCAAGGCTCACCGCCACACTCGCCGCCCGCTCATAAGAATGCTGCCCCTGTTGCATCGCCGCCGTCAACGCACCCGCGTATTCACTGGCAAACCCCACCTGTGCTGCCAAGTCCAGAATCCGCTGCCCATTGGCAAACTGCGGGTCTTTGGCATTGAACCCATCAGTGCAGTATTCGCCTTTTTTCACCGATACGGGCAACAATCCCGCCGTTTTCAATTCGGTGAAAATATCACCCACCAAATCCTTGATCGTTTTCAGTTGCGCTTTCCAATCGGCATTGTGCTGTTTGAGGTCGTCTTTCTTTTTGCTGACCTCATCCGCCGGTAACACGCCCACATCATCACTGTCTTCAAAATCTTCCTCACTGGCAGCAGCAAACAACGCCTGCAATTCCGCCATCCGGCTTTGTGCCTGCTCCAATTCCGCCAGAATGTCTGGGAACTGGCTTTGCAGAATTTCCTCATCCGGGATCAATTCCGCCCCCCAACCACTGGCGGCAATCGACTTGAAATCCGCCTTGAGACGGTCGACATAATTGGCAAACGCCCCGCGCACCTGAAAGCGCGTCAGCAGGTTTTGCCCCACCAACGCCTGCTCAATGCTGCTCAACAAGCCGGTACGCATCACATACACATTGCACGGACGTGCATCCTGATTGTCCGCATCAGGAGCCAAAGCTTCCACAATCGGCAAATTAGCCTGCCACCAGTCTTCCAGCGTTTGCATAAAAGCGGCGTGGCGACTCATCACGCTTTGATGATGAGTAACGAAATCGGCAATGTCGCGCTTGTCCGACAATGTGGGGGAGAAGTTGAGGTATCGGTTTCCAACTGCATCAGAAGAAATCCCTCCTAACCTCCCCTTATCAGGGGAGGGACAAGAGGCTGCGGTATTTCTTCGCTCCTCCCCTGATAAGGGGAGGCTGGGAGGGGTTTCTTGTACACCCGCACGCGGCACAAACAAATCCCCCCGCAATTGCGCGTAGTTCTCCCAATAGTGTTGCAGGCTATTCACTTCCACCAACGGAATGCCGCCGTGCAAATGGGCGCGGACATCCTGCGGCTCTGGCGGTGGGGCGTTATCCACATAGCGGCGGATATTGCAGTTGTATTCCTCGGCAACAATTTCCGTCATCGGTACGTGCCGTGAGTAAGCCGGAATATCGCTAGAGGAGCGGTAGGCATAAATGATCTTGTCGATGTCTTCCGGGCGCAGGTGGTTTTGCGCCTTGCCCTCGCGGTATTCACGGTCAGCATTGATGAACAGCACGCTGTTACGCCCCACCCGTCCGGCTTTGTTCATCACCATGATGCAAGCAGGGATGCCCGTGCCGTAAAACAGATTACTGGGCAAACCAATCACTGCTTCCAGATAGAGGTTATCAATGAAATGCTTGCGGGCTTCGCGTTCTTCACCGCCCCGGAACAGCACACCGTGCGGCATTACCGTCGCCAAGCGCCCATCGTGCCTCAGCACGGCCAGCATATGCTGCACAAACATCAGATCGGCTTTTTTGCCCTTCTCCGGCATATCCACGGCGAAACGCCCCGCAAACTTCATGTCCTTTTTGATGTAATTCTGACTGAAAGGCGGATTAGCCACCACCCGGTCAAAGCGTTTCAATTCGTTGGTTGCCTCATCCAGATGCTGCGGTTCGCGCAAGGTGTCTTCCTGACGAATATCGGCGTGGGAAATGCCATGCAGCAGCATATTCATTTTGCAGATCGACCAAGTAGTGCCGATTTTTTCCTGCCCGTTCAACGATAATTCATTGGCATCGCCGCCATGTTCACGCAGGTAATCGCGCATCTGGATCAACATACCGCCCGAACCGACAGTTGGGTCATAGACGCTCATGTTTTCCCGTGGATCACAGATTTCGACGCACAGGCGCACCACTTCCGCCGGGGTGTAGAATTCACCCGCTTTTTTGCCTGCGGTATCCGCAAAGTACTTGATCAGCCATTCATACGCTGCACCCAGTAGATCAGGGAATTCAAAGTCATCGTCCTTGAGCGGGATTTTCTCGAATTGCTGGATGAAATTGGCAAGTGTGTCATCGTCCAGCGTGCGCTGCCCAATCTTGCGATTAAAGTTGATGTTGCTCAACACATCTTGCAGCGCTTCAGGGTTTGCGTCCTCAATAGCCGCCAATGCCTTGTTGAGTGCCGTGCCGACATTGTTCTTGATATGTTTCAGGGCGGGGTGGTCGATGGTCAGGATGGTTTCACCCTTGTTGCTGATGGTTTCTGTCCAGCCCTCATTCCAGCGGGCAGATTTCGGCACGTAGAAATATTTGCCTGAATAATTGTCGCGGTCAACCAGAAACGCCTCAATGTCTTCATCGGGCATCCCTTGCGCCGCTAGCTCCACCCGCAATTCAGCACGGCGTTGTTCAAACAGGTCATTCGCCCGCTTGAGGAACAACATACCGAAGATGTATTCCTTGTATTCGCTGGCTTCCAAGCTGCCACGCAGTTCGTCACAGGCTTTATAGAGCAGGCTTGCCAAGCGGGACAGGGTTAGTTTCATCAAATCATCCTGATGGAGAAAAGGGGGGGGGTAATATTAGCCCAATAATTAAGTTTGAGCACTTGAATTACAGCTCAGCAAAAATACGAAAACCACACACGCCCCACAAACTACGCTACAATACCCCACCTTTTTACTCAGTATCAGCATCATGTCCGCCTTAGCTCAAAACCCCAATACCCCAAACGTCGCTAAACCCTTGTTTGATTACCCGAAATACTGGGCGGAATGCTTTGGCACCGCACCCTTTTTGCCGATGTCGCGTGCCGAGATGGATACGCTCGGTTGGGATTCTTGCGACATTATTATCGTCACGGGCGATGCCTATGTAGATCATCCCTCGTTTGGCATGGCGGTGATTGGGCGGGTGTTGGAATCGCAAGGTTTTCGCGTCGGGATTATTGCCCAGCCTGCTTGGCAGTCCAAACAAGCGTTTATGCAATTGGGCAAGCCGAACCTGTTTTTCGGGGTGGCGGCGGGCAATATGGACTCGATGATTAATCGCTACACAGCCGATCGCAAGATTCGTTCTGACGATGCTTACACGCCCGATAATGTTGGTGGCAAGCGCCCCGATCGTGCATCCTTGGTGTATTCGCAGCGCTGCAAAGAGGCTTATGCGGATGTGCCGATTATTTTGGGTGGGATTGAAGCCTCACTGCGCCGCATTGCACATTTTGATTATTGGCAGGAGCAGGTACGTCGCTCGATTTTGGTGGATGCCTCCGCCGATTTATTGCTGTATGGCAATGCCGAACGCGCGATTATTGAAGTGGCGCATCGCTTGGCGGATGGCGAGAAAATTGCTGATATTACCGATGTGCGTGGCACAGCCTTTATTCGCCGTGGCTCACCGGACGGTTGGATGGAAATTGATTCCACTCGCGTCGATCAGCCGGGCAAAATTGACCGCATTATCAACCCCTACCTCAATACCACCGAGATAGACGAGTGCGAGGTGGAGAAGCGCAATCTGCAGTGGTTTGAATACCAAGACCCGCGCAGCAAACGCCCTGACGAGCACAAACTCACTTTCCATCCGCGTGCGCGTTTAGAGCGTGGCAAAACAGTGGTGCGCTTGCCCTCGTTTGAAAAAGTCAGCAAAGACAAGGTGTTATATGCGCACGCCAATCGTGTCTTGCATCTGGAAACCAATCCGGGCAATGCTCGTGCTTTAGTGCAAAAACACGGCAACCAAGACGTGTGGATGAATCCGCCGCCGCATCCCTTGACGACGCCGGAAATGGATTATGTGTTTGGTTTGACGTATGCCCGCTTGCCGCATCCGGCTTATAAGGGCGCGAAAATTCCTGCCTATGAAATGATTCGTTTCTCGGTGAATATTATGCGCGGCTGCTTTGGCGGCTGTACCTTCTGCTCGATTACTGAACACGAAGGACGCATTATTCAAAACCGCTCGCGCGAATCCATCATTCGTGAAGTGGAAGAAATTCGTGACAAAGTACCCGGATTTACGGGTGTGATTTCTGATTTAGGCGGCCCGACCGCGAATATGTATCGCCTCGCCTGCAAAGACCCGAAAATAGAAGCGTCTTGCCGCAAACCGAGCTGCGTGTATCCGGGCATTTGCCAAAACTTGAGCACCGACCACGCCGAACTCAAAGCCTTATACCGCGAAACCCGCAGCCTAAAAGGTATTAAGAAAGTCTTGATTGGTTCGGGCTTGCGTTATGACTTAGCGGTGAAAGACCCTGAATATATTAAAGAATTAGTCACCCACCACGTCGGCGGCTATTTAAAAATCGCACCGGAACACACCGAAGATTCACCGCTTTCCAAAATGATGAAACCGGGGATTGGCGCGTATGACGAATTCAAACGCCTGTTCGAGAAATACAGCAAAGAAGCAGGCAAAGAACAATATTTAATCCCTTACTTCATCGCTGCACATCCAGGTACATCTAACGAAGACATGCTCAATTTGGCACTGTGGCTGAAGAAAAACGGCTTCCGCGCCGACCAAGTACAAGCCTTCTACCCCTCGCCAATGGCCTCCGCCACCACCATGTACTACAGCGATAAAAACCCGCTACACCAAGTGACCTACAAAAGCGAAAAAGTCCAAACCGCCAAATCCCCCGAACAACGCAAATTGCACAAAGCCTTCCTGCGCTGGCACGACCCGAAAAACTGGCCGCTACTGCGCAAAGCGATTGCCGATATGGGGCATCAAGAACTGATTGGCGACGGCGAGAACCAACTGATTCCGCATTACAAAGCAGGCGAAGAAAATCTGGTATATGAAGCGCACCGCCGCAAGAATAGCGATAAGGCGCATCAGAAACGCACGGAGCAGAGGGTGGGGGGGAAGGCTAAACCTCCTGCTCAGGCGCAAACTGTGCAAGGTGCTAAGAAAGTGCAGGGGGGGCAGCCGAAGAAAGGGGCGATTTTGACTCAGCATACGGGGTTGCCGCCTAGGTTGCAGGTAGAGAGGGAGGAAATATCTAAACCAACCAGTAAATCCAAACGCGGACGATAGATGGCTAATCATCCAGCAAGCATAGTATTATTGCTCTAACAACAATTTATTAGGGCTGTTATGAAAGTAGATGATTACCTCCAATTGCTGAATGAGCGCAAGAAAATCAGTGACGTAAAAGAAAAAATTATCCGGCGACTGTGGGGTAATGAATCTGACAGTTTCCCCAAACTCTGGGTGTCATCTACTGAACTACTGGAACTGACAGGCCAGAAGTATTTTGACCGACGCACTAGAGAACTTCGCGACCAACTGGGCTGCGATATTGAAACCACATATTCGGAAGCATTTTCTGGTCATGCATGGCGCATTCATTCGGCAGAACTGGCTGATGCGCAAGATCGAGAGTATTTGACCCGAAGCCAAAAAAACAAGCTATTTCAAGACAATGGTTTCACTTGCGTGACATGTGGTATACATATTCAACCCGGTGTCAGAGGTTTACAAGCCGACCATAAAGTACCAATCTCTCGTGGTGGTGGGAATGAGCTTCGCAATTGGCAGCCTATGTGCAATAACTGTAATGTTGGTAAACGCCGAGCATGTGAGGGTTGTTCGCTAGATTGCCAAACCTGTTCTTGGGCTTTTCCTGAAAAATATGGTGTAAGAGCGATATTTGCTATTACCAAAGCCACACTACGCCGAATAGATAGATATGCTGCTAAAACTCATCAAACCCCTGATCAAGTTATAGAGGCTGCTGCAAACTATTACCTTGACGAAAAAAGCTCAACTTAAGCCGCCAAATTCTCGTTGCCTGCCATCATCAATGCATTGATGATTTGCTTACCTAAAGCCTCTGCTACAGGGGGCGGAAAAGCGTTGCCAACTTGACGATAAGCAGGGGTTTTTTTACCTTGAAACTCCCACCAGTCAGGGAACCCTTGGATTCTGGCTGCCATACGAACTGTAAGCAATGGCATATATTCGTAGCCCTCTTTGTTTTTATACCCTACAAAATCCTTTGCAGGTGGAAGTTCTCCAACTAAATTTCCATTCACATGTAACTCTTGCCAAGCACGCCTAGCACGAGTTGGCCCAAGATCAGGCCCTCCATGCTTTTTAGAACCCCCCACTAAAGTTGGGGCAATTTTATTAGCTTTTTGTCGCCAAGCAGCTGCATGTTCCCAACCTTGGGATGCCATTAAATCATACAAAGCTTCGCCAACAGTTGGTGGTGTAATTTTTTTATTAGGCCAGAAAAAATAGTCAGCAAACTCACTTTTAAGAGCTATCAATACTACACGGGGGCGCAATTGGGGAACCCCAAAATCCGAAGCGTTAAGTAGCTTCCAGAAGACTGTGTATCCTAGATTTTCTAAGTGTGATTCAATGCCTGCTCTATACGCATCAAATTTTGCATCTAACAGGCCGGACACATTCTCTAGCATAACTGCTCTAGGCTTAATAATTTGAACTACCTCTAAAGCTGCTGGAAATAAATCTCTTTCATCTTCATGGCCAAGTTGCCTACCTGCTTTGGAAAAAGGTGGGCATGGAACACCTCCGGCTACTAAATCAATATTTTTGTAGTTGTTAGCGTGATTTTTCGCAAAATCCTTTAAACATCCTTCAATAACATTTCCCCAGCCCAATTTATGGTGCTCGTTATTGTGAATTAATGTTTTGCAGGCAGCAGCATCAATTTCAATCAGTGCTTGATGCTGAAAACCAGCTAAATGTAAGCCAAGTGCTTGTCCTCCAGCACCTGCACAAAGCTCAATTGATGTATAACTAGCCATTGTTAATTTGACTCCCAATCTTCTAACGTCAGTCTTTTCACTTTACCAAACTCTTCCACATTATGTGTCACCAAGATCGCTTTCAACGAACGGGCATGTGCCGCAATCAAAGTATCATAATGCCAAATCGGCTGACCTATTTGCATTAACTCGCAACGCAACAAAGCTGCCTCGCTCGACTGTTCCTCATTCCATTCCAAAACTTGAATATATTTCAGGAAACTATCCAGATTTTCACGATTACGTCGTATTTGTTGCGAGCGACAAACCCCATATTCGAGTTCATACAAAACGATGCATGAAATGGCTCCTTAATGGGGTTTTGGTAAGCTATTGCTAGTATCAAAGCTTTAGTTATGTACTGCCAACGGGTGTACAAAATCAAAAATTTCTCCTAAACTATTCTCATAGACAAACTAGGAACCAACCATGCCCAGCACCAGCACAAAAGATGAACGCATCAGCATTCGCACACCGCCCGAATTAAAGCGCATGTTAATTGCGGCTGCGGCTGTGTCTAACATTTCCATGACCGATTTTTTGTTGAATGCAGCACGCAAAGCTGCCGAAACCGTGCTAGCCGAATCCCACCAAATTAAGCTCAATCAACAAGAATGGGAGCGGTTTATGGATTTGCTGGATAACCCACCACCACCCAATGCCGCTTTACGTGCTGCTATGCAACGCCATCAAGCCTTATTGGATTGAATGCATGCAGATTATTCCTTTTAACGCCGAAATAGCGCGAGATGCCTTTGATTGTGGTGAGCCAGCTTTAAATCACTATCCTCAACAATTAGCAGGGCAGCATAGCCGTAAAAACATCAGCCGTACTTTCGTTGCGCTTGATAATATTACTGTGAAAGGCTTTTATAGTTTGAGCATGGCCGAATCGCAATTGACCGAACTGCCAACCAATACGCGCAAGAAATTGCCTCCGCAATATCCTGTGCCTGTTGCTCGCTTGAGTCGATTGGCAGTGGACAAAACCTACCAAGGTCAGCGCTTGGGCGAGTTGTTATTGATGAATGCCTTAGCGCGTTGTGTCAGAATTTCGGGCGAGATTGGTACAGTGGGGATTATTGTGGATGCTAAACACGAGCAAGCACAGCAGTTTTACCAAAAATACGGATTTACACCTTACACGACTAAACCACTGACTTTATTTATTCCCATGCAGACGATCACTAAGTCACTACCTGTTTAATCACAAAAACTAACTAAGCAGTCATTAAGCACCATGCATTTACCGAATCTACCTTTACAGCACTTGCAAACACTGGCGCACTCCACCCAACAGCGTCTGTTAATCGGCCTCGCAGGTTTACCTGGCTCGGGCAAAACTACCCTGGCTAAGCAACTGCAAAGCGAATTTCTCAAGCAGAATCCGGCAAGCTCAATGCAAGTGCTGAGCATGGATGGTTTTCATTTAAGCAAAGCGCAATTAAGCCAATTTCCCGATCCAAAGCATGCGTTTGCCCGCCGGGGTGCGCCTTGGACGTTTGATGCCGCTGATTTTGTGCAAAAGCTCACTGCATTGAAAGCAGGGCAGAGCAGGGTGACTTGGCCGATCTTTGAGCATAGCGTGGGCGATCCGGTGGCGGATGCAATTGTGATTGAGCCAAGCTGCCAAATCATATTAGTTGAGGGTTTGTATATCTTATATCGCGAAGCCGCTTGGGCGGGCTTGGCAGGTTTATGGGATGAAACTTGGTATTTAGATACGCCGCTGGAGTTAGCACAAACTCGTTTAGTACAGCGTCATCAGCAGGCTTGGGAAGTGAGTTATGTGGTTGCTTTAGAGCGAGTTTTGAGTAGTGATGCGAAGAATGCCGCTTTGGTAGCAAGCCTGCGTGATCAAGCCGATTACTTAATTGCGGCTTAGTGTATGGGTTTAAAGCGGCATGAGTATCAAGGCATCTGTACTTGCTGTGGACGTATAACCACGCTGACTTTCCATCATTTAATCCCTCGCAAACTGCATCGACGAACTGCCTTTAAAAAGCGTTATAACCGTGAAGAGTTGAATCAAGGGATTGCGGTATGTCGTACTTGTCACAATGGAATTCACGCTCTGTATACTGAAATGCAGCTCGCCAAAAGGTTCGCAAGCTTGAATGCATTGCTGGCTGACCCTGCTTTACAAACTCACTTTGCTTGGGTGGCGAAGCAAAAATAGTAATAAGCTAATGCAAGTTGCTCAACAAAAATCTTAGTGCTTATAAAAAATAATAACTAGCCGTATTTAGTCATCGCAGCAGTATATTATTCGTCCAACTTGGTCGGGACTAGTATGGCAAGTCAGCCGCTTGAAAGCCAAGCCTTCAGGGTTATAACTATTTCAACTCCAGTTTGAGAGTCCATTCAGCACCATGCAAAAATCAGAATTAATGCAGTTGCGGCGTTTTATCATTGAGCTAGGCACCAGCTTGCATGCTTATGGCGCACCCTCGCACCGCTTAGAAAATCTTTTAGAAGAAACCACGGCTGCTTTAGGTGTGCAGGGGACTTTTTTAGTCACACCCACCACCATGCATTTTTTATTTCGCGACCAGGATTCGGATGAGGAGTATTCACATATTGAGCGCGTCCAACCCAATCTATTAGACCTGAATCGCTTAGCGCGGACTCATAAATTAGTGGATGAAGTCTTAGCCAAGCAAATCGACTTACCACAAGCGCGTACTCAACTTGGGCAAATTAAAGCCATGCCTGATCCTTATCCCCGCTGGCTGATGCTATTAGCTTGGGGCATGTTATCCGCCTGTTTTGCGGTGGTCTGTGGGGCGAGATTGAATGAGATTATTGCGGCGGGGGTGGCAGGCTGTTTTGCGTATGGGTTAGTGGTTTTGTCTGAGCGCTCCAAGCGCTTAGAGGAAATGCTCGAACCGCTCACCGCTTTATTAATTGCTTTCATGGTGAGCGCGATAGCCGCTTGGGGGCTGCATTTTAATGTACCAATTGTGATTCTGGCCGGGATCATTGCTTATATTCCGGGACTATTTATGACGATTGGCTTACGTGAACTGGCGGCGCGGCATGTGTTATCGGGCACTGCACGGATTATGGATGCAGGGATGATGGTCTTTAAGCTGTTTTTTGGAGCTATGTTCGGTTTGGCGCTAGCCGCGATTTGGTGGACAACTCCGCAAGTGCCGATTCAACCTGCAGTCGTCAACTGGATCAGTTATTTAGCGGTGTTGGGCCTAAGTATTTCGCTGTTAATTATTTTTAAGATCAGTTGGCATGATGCGCCTTGGGGCTTATTTGCGGGCTTGATTGCTTATGTGAGTGCCACTTTAGGGGCCACCGTATTTGAGCCAAGTTTGGCGGGCTTAATTGGTGCTTTTGTCGTAGGGATTTATGCGAATGCTTATTCGGTATTGAAAAACCGCCCAACCTCGATTGTGTTATTGCCGGGGATAGTTTTATTAGTACCGGGGAGTAAAATTTATATTGGCTTAAATAATTTCGTGACGGGAGAGTCCATCATCGCTAATACTGTGGATGGTGCTAAGGTGTTGCTAGCCTTCATGGCGATTGTCGCAGGTTTGATGTTCGCTAATATGGTGTTACCACCCAAGCGCCGCCATTAACCAGATGGCCAGGTCATCAATCTAAATAGCGGAGGAACTACCTATGCCTAATCAAGCAATTATTAAAGAGTATTCAAATGGCGAAGTGACGGTTGTTTGGCAGCCTGCTAAATGTATTCACTCGACCATTTGCTTTCGCAGCCTCCCTCAAGTTTTCAATCCGCAACAGCGCCCTTGGGTAAAGATTGATGCGGCGACCACTGAAAGCTTAATTGAGCAAGTCAAAAGCTGCCCTTCAGGCGCTTTGTCTTACAAAATGGATAACCAACCGGCAGCCGTGGCTCCAACGGTGACTGAGGTTGTACGTGTGAAGCTCGCCCCCAATGGTCCATTACTCGTGCAGGGTACGATTGAAGTGCAGGATAAACAGGGTGGCACTGTGACCCATACGACCATGACCGCGTTGTGTCGCTGTGGGGCTTCCGCGAATAAGCCGTATTGTGATGGCTCGCATACAAAAATTGGTTTTACTGATAACTGAAAATACCAGCCGCCCTTAGTCAATTTAGAGGCCAGTTAAATAAATTTAGCTGGCTTTGGAGTGACGCTGATCGTTCCCCTGCTGCCTGCCATGCTTTTTTCCCTAGCTTCTGAACCATGATTTAGAGAGCGTTAGAGGCAAATTTGGCAGGGAATCAGTGTCCAGTGGAATTAAGCTCAAAAGAACTACAAATCCTTAAAGATCTAGACGATGGCTCTTTATATGCTTCGCCGATGTTGGTGCAGCAATTATTGCGCTATCCAGGGATGCGTAACCCGCATTTATTTGTAAATTTCGACTATCACGGTAAAGCGGATGGGTATTTACCGGTAGGCCAATACTACAGTGATGATACCTACACCTATGTTTCTGCGATGCCGCATTCGCCCGCAATTAGCCCTACGTATACGCCGGGTGCTGCGCTTGTTTTAAGGCGTTTGCGCTTGCCTTATTTCGATACTGATATTGTAAGCGATGATTCCTGCTTTCGGCAGGCACCAACAGCCAGTGCTTATTGTTTACCCCGCGAAAACTATTTACGTCTTTTATCTCCCAGTCGACGGACTGACATCCGGCGTAAATTAAACAAACTAGCTAGTTTTAGTATTACCCCTGGCACACTCACTGATCTTGTTGAAGCAAGGCCTTGGTTGATGCAAATTTGGGCGGAGCGTTTCACACCGGAAGAGTTAGTTGATCAGGATAACTACGCCCGTCTGACTATTGCTTGGTTAGCTGCTGTCCAATATTCAGGACGAGCTATCTTAAAAATTGACCGTTATCAGTTAAATGGCAAAATGGTCGGAGTGAATTGCTGTGTGCTGCATCATTATCGAGGGCGTATGCACTGTGATGATTATTTAACGTGGTACGACCCGCAGCTGGCCTCAGGTTTGGGGATTACTAGCGTGATACGTAATTTAACCGACCCTCATTTATTCACTAGCCGTTATAATCTTGGCAATCCGGGGGTAGGTGGCACACATCCACGTCATGTTTACAAACTGAATTTATTGCCACCCGCCTTACGTTTGACCCAAGCCGTTTTTGATACGCGCGCGCTTTATCAGAATAGGCGTGCCGCATCTTTTTAAAGCTATAAAACCACTTATTTAGCAGCACTAACTCGCCAAATTACATTACCTACATCGTCAGCGACTAATAAGGCGCCTGCTTGATCGACCGCTACACCGACAGGGCGACCTAAGGCTTGGCCTTCCTCATTGACAAATCCACTAAGAATGTCCTGTGGTAAGCCATTCGGTTTACCTTTACTGAAAGGCACGAAAATGACTTTGTAACCACTACGCGGCGAGCGATTCCATGAACCGTGCTGGCCGATAAAAGCTCCACCTCGATATTGCGCGGGTAGTAAATGACTTTGGTAAAAGGCTAAACCCAAAGAAGCGGTATGCGCTCCCAAGGCATAATCAGGAACTAAGGCTTGAGCGACTAATTCGGGGTTTTGTGGTTGTACCCGCTCGTCAATATTTTGCCCAAAATAGCTATATGGCCAACCATAAAAACCGCCATCTTTTACTGAAGTCATGTAATCGGGCACAAGATCATTGCCTAGTTCATCACGCTCGTTCACGGTCGTCCACAACAAGCCTGTTGCTGGCTCCCAAGCTAAACCATTAGGATTGCGCAAGCCGGAGGCAAATACACGGCTGGAACCTGTTTTCAGATTAATTTCTAAGATGGCCGCCCGCTGCACTTCGTTGTGCATACCATTTTCCGCCACATTGCTATTTGAGCCAACGGTGGCATACAGCTTGGAATTGTCACGGCTCGCAATAATATTTTTCGTCCAATGATGGTTGATCGAGCCTGCAGGTAAAGCAGCGATTTTAGTTGGAGCAGCAGTGATCTCTGTCATGCCAATTTGATAAGGAAAGCTCACGATGGCATCGGTATTAGCGACATATAAGGTATTGCCAATCAATTGCATGCCAAAGGGAGAGTTGAGCTGAGTTAACAAGGCTGTTTTCGTTTCAGCTATCCCATCGCCATTCACATCGCGCAGCAGGCTAATCCGATTTGCACTTGGTACACCCGCACCGGCTTGTTTCATAATAAGTTTTTGTGCTTGCGCCATTAAGCCGCTAGCTTCGGGCTTGGCAGGTGCGTTTGATTCTGCAACGAGCACATCACCATTCGGTAATACATGCAACCAACGCGGGTGATCTAAGCCGCTAGCAAAAGCATTCACCGCTAAGCCTTGTGCTGGAATAGGTTGAACTTCATTCGGCCAGCCTACTGCGGGCGCAATATTGACAGTAGGAATTAGCGAGCTTTGCGGAGTAGGCAGAGCTGGATTTTTTCCATAACCGATTGAACTAGTCACGGGCGGCTTGGTTTCACTACAGGCGGTTAAGAGTAAGATGCTGGCTAAAAGAACAAAGGTCGGGTGTTGCATAGACAAACTCCAGAGGGGCTATATAGTCTAAGCATAACCCTAGTTTATGAAATTTAAAGCAATCGCTTAGTTTTAGCAGGTCAAGGTTGGGCAAGTTATTAGTGAGGGCTTAGGATTGGCCTAGTTACATTTCTAGTGGATAGCAATTGACGGAAATGAACATTCATTCTATGTTAATTTCAATTTTAATTTAAAACCAAGAGGAGAGAGCTTATGAAATGCCGTGCTGCGGTGGCGTGGGAGCCGAAAAAACCTTTAGTGATTGAAGAAGTCGAAGTTGAAGGCCCCCGTGAAGGTGAAGTGCTGCTCAAAGTAGTCGCTTCGGGTGTTTGCCATACGGATGCTTTTACTCTTTCTGGCGATGATCCTGAAGGCGCATTTCCTTGCATTTTAGGTCACGAAGGCGGCTGTATCGTGGAAGAATGCGGCCCCGGTGTCAAAAATCTCAAACCCGGCGATCATGTGATTCCCCTGTATATTCCCGAATGTGGTGTTTGCGAATACTGCCTCTCTCCGAAAACCAATCTCTGCCAATCCATTGCTGCGACGGTTTGGACTGGCTATATGCCTGACCACACGCGCCGCTTTAAAGTGGGTGGTAAAGAAATCTACCACTACATGGGTTGCTCCACTTTCTCCGAATATACCGTTGTCCCTGAAATTGCACTGGCAAAAATCAATCCGGCTGCCCCTTTAGATAAAGTCTGCTTACTCGGTTGTGGGGTGACGACAGGCATTGGTGCTGTCATGAATACCGCTAAGGTTGAGGCTGGTTCCACTGTTGCTGTCTTTGGTCTAGGCGGCATTGGTTTATCAGTGATTCAAGGTGCAGTGATGGCACAAGCCGGACGCATTATTGCGGTTGATTTGAATCCGGCCAAATGGGAAATCGCTAAAGCTTTGGGTGCTACTGATTTCGTCAACCCGAAAGAAGTGGATGGCTCAGTAGTTGAATACATTAAAGAATTGACCAATGGTGGTGTTGATTATTCCTTTGAATGTATCGGCAATGTGCGTGTGATGCGTGATGCTCTCGAATGTACCCATATGGGTTGGGGGGTTTCCACCATTATTGGTGTCGCGGGCGCTGGGCAAGAAATCTCCACACGTCCTTTCCAACTGGTCACTGGGCGCTCGTGGAAAGGTACGGCCTTTGGTGGTGTCAAAGGCCGTACTCAATTGCCGGGCTATGTGGATGCGTATATGAATGGCAAAATTGAGCTGGATAGTATGGTCACGCACACTATGCCACTGGACGATATTAATCGCGCCTTCGACTTGATGCATCACGGCGAAAGTATTCGCTCTGTGATTATTTTCTGAGGTGCTTATGCAGCAGATGGAAAGCATTAAAGAATGGGGCGGCTACCTGAAGCGCTATACGCACGAGTCCAACACTTGCGCCTGCACTATGACTTTTTCAGTATATTTACCGCCCAAAGCCGCGACAGAAAAAGTCCCTGCTTTGTATTGGTTGTCGGGTTTAACCTGTACCGATGACAATTTCCGCGTCAAAGCGGGGGCGCAACGTTATGCCGCCGAGCATGGCATTGCTTTGATTATCCCTGATACCAGCCCGCGCGGTGATGATGTACCCGACGTGCCAGAGCGTTATGACTTGGGCAAAGGTGCAGGTTTTTATGTCAATGCCACGCAAGCCCCTTGGGATAAAAACTACCAGATGTACGCTTATATCACTGAAGAATTGCCTGCTTTGATTGAGGCGAATTTTCCGGTGATCGCGGGTGTGAAGTCGGTCTCAGGGCATTCGATGGGTGGACATGGAGCACTGATTTGTGCACTGAAAAATCCGCAGGCTTATCGCTCGGTGTCAGCTTTTTCGCCCATTTGCAATCCGGTAAAAGGTGCATGGGGACAAGGTTGCTTCACCGCTTATATCGGCTCGAATCAGGCTGCTTGGGAAGCTTATGATGCAACTTGCTTAGTACAAGCGGGTGCGCGAATGCCAGAAATTTTGATTGATCAAGGTACTGCGGATGAGTTCTTAACGGAAGGGCAATTGCTGCCAGAGAACTTTAAGGCCGCTTGTGAGCAAGCTGGACAAAGCCTGACCCTGCGTATGCAGGAAGGCTATGACCACGGCTATCATTTTATTGGCACGTTCATTGGCGATCATATTGCTTGGCATGCTAAGGCGTTGAAAGCTTAGGTGAATGAGGGCGTTTAACTGCTTAAACGTCCTTGATTTTAGGTGTTGAAGTTGCCGCCGTCACACTACTCATTGCCAACAATTCCGCCGATTTTTCACGAATTACCCCCGCTCTGTCTCGCCGTGCCATCTCATTCACTGCGGCGATGCTATCCGGCACTTCAAAAAACTTTTCCGCCCACAGGCTAATTTCCAATAGCAACGGCATTAAAGCAATGCCTTTGGGCGTCAACTGATACCACACTTTTGCCTTGCTGTCGGGATGGGCAAGCTTTTCGATAATGCCATTCTCTTCCAGCGCGAGTAGGCGTGCCGCTAAGATGTTGGTGGATATCTTTTCAGCCGATTGCAACAATTCGCTGTAGGTGTTTTTGTGGGCAAACATCAAGTCACGAATGATGAGCAGCGACCATTTGTCGCCCCAAATCTCTAATGAGTTGCTAATCGGACAGTCCGAGCGCTGGGTGATTTTGGGCATAACGAACTCTTCAAAATTTACTTGTGTTTTGCAAGTAGCTAGTTACAATAAAATAGCTTGCTAAATGCAAGTGAAATGATCCTACCCCTTTTTAGTGTTAAAGGAAACACCATGCAACTCAATCAAAAAACCATTCTCATTACAGGTGGTGGCTCAGGCATCGGCTTGGAGGCGGTGAAACAATGTTTGGCGAACGGCGCAAACGTTATCATTACAGGACGCAATCAGGCAAAACTTGATGCCACCAAACGCCTGTATCCGAGCATCACCGCCATCAATAGCGATGTAGCGAGCCACACTGATGCCGAAAATTTATTTGAGCAGGTACGCGCACTGGGTGGGATTGATATTTTATACAACAATGCGGGGGTATCGAGCACGCCGTTAAATTTAGGCACGGCAAGCGCGAAGCATGTTGACGATGCTGCCAATGAGATGAATATCAATTATCTGGCGGTAGTGCGACTCAATGATTTATTTATGAACATGCTGCACGCACGCGATGAGGCGGCCATCATCAACACCACTTCGATTTTAAGTTACCAGCCTCTTAATTTAGCGCCGACGTATTCGGCGAGTAAAGCTGCACTGCGCTTTTATACTGACGCACTGCGGGCGCACCTCAAACTCATGGGCAGCCGCGTGAAAGTATTTGAAATCGCGCCGCCCGCTGTCGCAACCGATATGGCGGACGGCATTGATGCTAAAAGCATTTCGCCCGAGCAGTTGGTGCGCCAACTCATCATCGGCTTAAAAAATAACACACCTGCTATTCGCGTGGGCGATACCCAATCGATTTATTATTTGACGCGCTTTTTGCCCAGCGTGGCTTATAAACTGGTCAACACCGTGAAAAACAACCAAGCATTGCCCGTTTAAACCACCCACCCAAGAGAGCCACCATGAAAGCATTTACCCTCAACCGCTATAGCAAAACCGACCCACTCCAGTTGACTGATGTTCCTGTCCCCACTGTGCGACCGAACGATCTGCTGGTACAGATACACGCCGCCAGCGTGAATGTATTAGACTTAAAAATTAAAAGTGGTGAATTCAAACTGCTACTGCCCTACAAATTCCCATTAATTCTCGGGCATGATGTCGCGGGCGTGGTCACGCAGGTCGGAGCGAATGTGCGTCGCTTCAAAGTCGGTGACGAGGTGTACGCACGCCCAGCCGACCGTCGCATCGGTACATTCGCCGAATACATCGCGATTCACGAAGATGATGTGGCACACAAGCCGAGCAACCTTTCGATGGAAGAAGCTGCGTCGATTCCACTCGTCGGTTTGACTGCATGGCAAGCTTTGGTTGAAAAAGCGCGTCTTAAAAAAGGGCAAAAAGTCTTTATTCAAGCAGGCTCAGGTGGTGTTGGTACATTTGCCATCCAATTGGCAAAACATCTAGGTGCCAGCGTTGCCACGACCGCCAGCGCAGTCAATGCCGACTGGCTCAAAGGCTTGGGCGCGGACGTGGTGATTGACTACAAAACCCAAGACTTTGCCACCTTGCTGCACGACTACGACGTGGTGCTCAACAGCCAAGATGCGCAAACACTGCATCAATCGGTGGGTACTTTAAAAGCAGGCGGGCAGCTGATTTCCATCTCAGGGCCGCCCGACCTACAGTACGCCAAAGAGGCAAATTTGCCATGGTTTATGAAAGGCGTGATGTGGTGGTTGAGCCGCAGCATCCGCAACAAAGCTCAGCAAAAACATATCAACTATCAATTTTTGTTCATGCGCGCGCAAGGCACGCAGTTGCAAACAATCACCACACTTATCGAAGCCGGTGTGATTCGCCCGGTGATTGATAAAGTTTTTGCGTTTGAGCAAACCAATGAGGCACTGGCGTATGTGGAAAGCCGGCGAGCCAAGGGTAAAGTGGTAATTAAAGTACGCTAATAGTCTTACGATTTTAGGAGAATAAGCATGGCTTAATGTTTAGCCTACACCGCTTTTCTAGTGCACGATTATGACGAAGCAATCACCTTTTTGAAGCGCATCCAATTTGTAACTTGTGCTTAACCAAGTGCCTCTTCGCTACTCACTAATTTTAAGCGCGTTGAAACTGCATTCAGTGCGATCAGGTGAATCATTTGGCTCACGGTAGTACAGCAATCGCTTAAGATCGTCACCTGATATTTCTCCGCTGCTTTGGAAATCGCGGTGTGCGTCACACAATTTTGCGTCATCATGCCGCAGACTAAGAGTTCAGTTGCACCTAAGTCTTGCAAAGTACTTTCCAAATTGGTTTGCTCAAAACTATCCGCAAAGGCTTTACGTACAATCGGCGCATTCGGGGATGCTTTTAGAATGCTCGGATGCAGTTCAACACCTTGCGTACCTTCATTAAAGAACGGTGAAATGCCTTTAGTTTTATCGGCAATATGCTGAACCAAAATCACCGGAATTTTAGCTTGCTGCGCTTGGGCAATGGCCTTGTCAATCTGCTGCAAAGTTTCCTCGGTATTCCACAGCGGAAATGCACCTTCAGGAAAATAATCGTTTTGGATATCAATCACTAATAAAGCTTTGTTCATGCTCTTGTCCTTTTCGGTAGAATGCGCACAGCTTAGGCTTTGCTAGTGAGTAATTGAATAGTGATTTGTAAGAGTTTTGCCGTGAAAACTTCCAGTTTGAAAATGTTATGAATGCAATGAATCAAGCGATTTTGAAACGTCTGAAAGCCAATAGCCGTATGAGTTGGCAGCAGATTGGCAAAGAGGTGCACTTAACAGGGCAGGCGGTCGCCGCGCGCGTGCAACAATTGGAAGATCAGGGGGTGATTAGCGGCTAGACCATCCGCCAAGCCAATGTCGAGCGCCATTTGATTGCAGTGTTTATGAGTGTGTCGCGCTTTGAGGAGTTTGAGCAGTTTTTGCAGCAGGATGAGCGCGTGGAAGCCGCTTATAAAACCACGGGTGATGCCTGTTATGAAGTCGTTTTTGTGTCGCAAAGTGCAGGCGATTTGGAGCCGTTTTTGAATAGTGTATTGCGTTACGGGCGTTATCGGGTGGCGAGCGTAATTCGCTGTGTGAAATGAAAACCGTGTATCAAGTGGAGGACGAATACGGCTTGGTCACGGTACAAGATGATGGCGAATGCTACATCCTCGCTTTTGCCAGCCATGACGAGCAAAGCCGCTGCCTAAAAGCAGCACCGCATATTCTGCAATATGACTATACCCAAGCCATGTTATTGGTCTTGCTGTTTTGCCATCCCAAGCGGGTGTTGTTATTGGGTTTGGGCGGCGGAACTCTCGTCAATGCTTTGTATCATGCCGTTTCAGGCATTCACATTACAGCGGTTGAATTACGCGCCAGAGTAATTGAGGTGGCACAGCGTTATTTCCAACTGCCCAACGCCAAGCGCATTGAATTGATTAACCAGAATGCAGATGCCTTTCTGCTCGATAATGAGATGCGCAAAGTCGATGTGATTTTTGCGGATTTATACGATGCAACGGGGACAGCCGATGTGCAATTGCGCGAAGATTTCATTCGCCGCTGTGCAGGCTTATTAAAAGAACAGGGCTGGTTAGTGCTGAATTGCTGGCAGGAGCAGCAAGATGATCCTTATCTACGCGCCAGCTTGCATGAGCATTTTGCCGATGTGCGCAGCGTATTAACCGGCAGCAAAAACTGGGTAATCCTCGCTGGAAAAGTCGCGAATTATCAGGCTAGTAATGTCTTGAAAGAAACGGCGGCGAATTGGTCGGGGAAGTTGGAATTCTCGCTGCACAAGCATTTGGCGAGGTTGCGGTATTTGGAGTAGTTCATAGTGCAAAGTAGCTGTGAGCAATAATCCACATTGAGAAGTTCAGTCTAAACAAAGTTGGCTCAGTTATTACTTACTTTTCTTCCCCTCAACAAAATCTAAATACTTCCGCAAATACTGTAAGGTCTGCTGTGGGGTTTGCGGTTTGTTGGCCTTTTTAGGCGGCGTGCTAGTACCCAAACCATTGACAGGTACTCCACTGTGTAAGGCTCTTAAGCCATCTTCAGTCAGGTCGCAATAATCGGTGAAATCTTTAAAACTCAACATAATAGAATCCTTGTGCAAGCAAGTTGGCGTAATTTAAGAACAAATCTAAGCACCTTGCACGGGCTTGAGATTTTTAATAGGGCGGTTGTGGCGAAAAATGATAGGGCTTAAAACGAGGCGCATATTATATACCAAAATAATTAGCTCGTATCGATAACAGCATTATATAAAGGAGAATGATGACAGCTTGGTTACTTGCAAAGCATTCCTCTCCAAGCAGACAGGAATGCTGATTAAGGATGATCAGATCAAACGGTGGTTTTTAATAAAGTGATCAATCACATGATGAACTTCATGGGAGCGCTGATCGCTTTCTTTGCCTTCGACGTACTCTAAATATTCCTGTAAATACTTGAGCATACGCCGTGAGTTTTGTGGGTTTTGTTCGGCATCATGCGCCATCGCGCAGGCTTCCAACGAGTCGACATGGGCTCCACGTTGAATAGCAGTTAATTCATCATCGTTCAGGTCGCAGTAGTCTGCGCAATCTTTCAAACTCAACATAACATCCTCCTTATGCAAGAGAATTTGCCCAATTTAAGTGCAAATCCAACTACACTGCACGCTCCTAAGGCACTTTAAAGCCAACTGTACTATGAGCCCTAAAGCACAAGTTATTGAAAGAATTGAAGGTTTTTTCTGCCGTCAAAGTAATAACTATACGGCTTAAAAATTGCTGCATAATACATACCAAAACGTTCAACTATTTCTGATAGCAGGCTTATTTAGCAGTAAATGGTTACAGTTTGGTTAATTATAGGCGTTGGCTGGGGGAAACTGCATGCCACTAAGCTGTTAGATCATTAGCCATGTTGCTCGGGAGCTGGCACAATCAAGACTATGATCTCGCGCAAATACCTCTATCTGATTGCTTTAGCACGCGAAAAACACTTCGGTCGTGCGGCGCTTGCTTGCCATATTTCACCTTCTACTCTGTCCGCTGCGATTCGGGAAATTGAGCTGGAATTAGGCGTGGCGATAGTCAATCGCGGGCGCTCGTTTGGCGGTTTGACCCGCGAAGGGCAGTGTGTGGTAGAGCATGCGATTCGTTTGGCGAGTACCGCCGAAGGTTTGCGCCAAGAATTGCGTTCCTTGCGCGAAGAACTCACCGGGCATTTGACCTTGGGTGTGATTCCGACCGCGCTCACCGTAGTTGCAAGTCTCACTGCCGCCTTTGCCCGCCAACACCCACAAGTGAATCTCGAAGTGCGCTCGCTCGGCACGGCTGAAATCCTTAAACGTATGCAGCAATTCGATATTGATGCGGGGATTATGTACGTCGAATCGGGCATGCAGCAGCAACTGTTTACCCTGCCATTGTGGGAGGAAAATCATGTGTTCTTGTGCCCACTCGACAGTGAACTCGCCAATCGTGAAGCCATTACATGGTACGAAGCTACCCACACGCCGCTCTGCCTGCTCACCCCTGATATGCAAAATCGCAAAATGATCGACGCGATTTTCAGCCAATTGGGTTATAGCGCCGAACCGAGTCTGGAAACCAATTCGATTATTAGCATGCTCGCGCATGTGTCGGCGGGGAGTTGGTCGGCGATTTTGCCAGAGAACGTATTGGAGCTGATTGGTGTGCCTGCAGGCGTGAAAGTATTACCCTTGACTGAACCGACGTTTAGCTCACAAACGGGCTTGGTGGTGGCGGGACGGGAGCCTTGGTCGCCCTTGGTGAGTGCTTTGATTCAAACAGCTAAAGAATTAGAAGTTAGTAAAACGGTTTAGAATACAATTTTGCTATACGCTAAGCAAAGTATTGCTCTTTAATTACAAAAATCCGAGCGAGCAGCAATTTGTCACTTTTGGCTAGAGATAGGGACAGGATGCTTTTTGTATCCAGCCATTATCGATTTTTATGAGAGATTTTGCATCCACTAGCTTATTTCACACGTATTACCCTTGAGTATGGTGCGCCCTGCTGCCCAATTAAAGTTTCTCAACAAATTGATGGAAGTGACTATTATGAGTACTGTTAAAAAATTAACCACTACGGCAATGGCCGCTGCTGCAGCCACCTTGATACTATCAGGTTGTGCGAGCAATTCTGGCAGCTCATCCGATATGAGTATGAAACAGGCCAGCGTACATTGCAGCGGTATCAATTCGTGTAAAGGCACGTCGGATTGCGCGACAGCCAGCAGTTCTTGCAAGGGACAAAATAGTTGTAAAGGCAAGGGCTGGGTATCTTCCACTAAAGCTGAGTGTGATGCCAAAGGTGGTAAAGTCGTTAGTTAGGGCAGGGCGTTAAGTGAACACGTCCCTGCGTATTCCGTAGGGGCGATTTTCAAAAAGGCATGGAAAGATAAACATGGCTAAGCTTGTTCCACCTTTGGGTTTCGGTCTGGGTTTGCGCAAAGAATATTACACCACTGTGCTGGATACTTTGCCGCAAGTAGATTGGTTTGAGGTACTGACAGAAAATTACCTCGTGCCGGGTGGCAAGCCTTTATATTTTCTGGATCAAGTCTGCGAGCGCTATCCGGTGGTTATGCATGGCGTTTCTCTTTCCATTGGGGGAACCGATCCGCTGGATTTTGACTACCTGCGCCAAGTAAAAAACATGATTCGGCGCACAAATGCGCATTGGATTTCCGACCATCTATGTTGGACAGGTCAGGGTGGTATCAATGCGCACGACCTTTTGCCCTTGCCCTATACCGAAGAGGCTGTAAACCATGTCGTCAGACGTATAAAACAAGTACAAGATTATCTGGAGCATCCTTTTTTGCTCGAAAATTTATCCAGTTATGTTACCTACACCCAGTCCACTATGAGTGAGTGGGAGTTTTTGTCGGCTGTGGCGGAAGAAGCGGATTGCCTGTTGTTGTTGGACATTAATAATATTTACGTCAGTGCTTTTAATCATGGCTTTGATCCATTGGATTATCTGGATGGTGTGCCGAAAGCACGTATCCAGCAGCACCATATTGCGGGCTACAGCCAATATCCGAATCACATTATCGATACCCACGATCAAGCGGTGGCTGATCCGGTTTGGACTTTGTATGCAGAAGCCGTGAAGCGTTATGGCATGGTGTCAACCATGATTGAGCGTGATGGCAATATCCCCGAACTACAGGTTTTGTTGGATGAATTACAAGTAGCACGCGACATTTACCAGCAAAATGCGGGTGGTTCTTATGCTGCCTAAAAGCGAATCTAACTTAGCCGCTGTCGGATTGGCGCAGTTACAGCAACATATGCTGCAATGGCTATTGCGCGAGGATGGAGCAATCAAACCCCATATTGCCGCTAGCCAACAGGGTGACACGCAAGAACGCCTCAATATCTATTCCAATGCTTACCGTTTTCGCCTGATCGATGCCTTAGCAGAGACTTTTCCGGCGGTGCATACTTTGATGGGCGATGAACTTTTCCATCAAACAGCACTAGGGTATATAGAGGCTTATCCCTCTCAGCATTTTTCTCTACGCTATTTCGGGGGCGAGTTGAGCGCTTTTTTGCGTGGATACGAGGTAGAGACTCCCCTCTATGCCGAGATGGCGGAGTTGGAATGGGCCTTGCGCCATTCATTTGACTCAGCCGACCTTGCACCTGTCACTTTGCAAGCCTTGCAGACCATAGCGCCAGAGCGATGGGAGGGAGTTCATTTTAAATTTCACCCTTCTGTGCAGTGTCTCGTTCTGGGGTGGAATACCTGCCAGTTGTGGGCGGCAATTGATGAAGGGAGCGAACCTATACCAGCACTACAGCAGGAATACCCGCAAACGTGGTTGATCTGGCGTAAAGAATTACTGACCTATTATCGCTCGCTAGAGCCAGATGAGGCGTGGGCACTGAGTCATGCTTTACAAGGCGAAGTGTTTGCCGATCTTTGTAGTGGGCTTTGCGAGTGGGTGGATGAGTCACAGGCTCCAGCGAGGCTGGCTGGGTTTGTGATGCGCTGGATTGAGGAGGGGCTTTTGATCAAGGTTGGTCAGTGATCTTAGGAAAATATTATAGTAATGAACAACCTACTGAACTATCAGCTCTATTCGCCTTCATCTGGGTTACAGCCAAACTTCAATAAGTTCCCATGAGGATCATGAATATAGAACTCTTTCATATTCCATGCACGCACACTAAAACCACTGAGTTTGCCACTCTTAAAGGTCGCTTGCTTAAACTCCTCAAACAAAGCAGAAACTTGACCACCACGAATATAACAAGCTGTCATAAGTGGCACATTGGGGTCGTTACATAGCCAGTAATAGATTTCCATCTCATCACGGCGAACAATCAAGTAATCCTCATAAATACCTACGACCTCGAACTTTAAGGTGTCCGTATAAAACCGCGCAGTTTCTGCCAGATTCAAAGAGGCTAAAATGGGGATGCTATGTGCAAAATCAGTCATGCTATTTATCCTTGACTCCATAGACTAGCCTCGCAGTATGAGTATTTAATCACTCCGCCAATGCCCGTAATTCCTCTGCCCGTTGCCCATTTACTTGCATTAAGCAAAAAACCTCATGCGCCGCAATCATTTCACTTAAGGCGCAATGGGTATTGCGGTATTGAATCCACGCTTTTTGGCTAGTTTCGAGCTTGGTTAGCAGTTCGGTTTTATTATCGTAATCGTTTAATTTCGCTTCGATTTGTTTGTAATAGCGGGTTATATCTTTTTTCGCCACCTCAGAAACAGCTTCTGAACAGGCACTCATCACACCATTATTCATAGTACCCGCTGCGTCAGTGCATTTGCCATATTCGGTTTCGTATTTGGTTTCGGCAACTGCGGAAAAAGAGACGCTCATTAAAATCGCGCATAGAGCTAAACGTAATAGTTTCAAGATAAGACCTCGCTATGAATAATTAGGTAGTTAGCAGTTTTGACCAAGGAATAGTGTAACGTTTCAATGCGTCATTGAAAAATTATAAGGGGTACGTGGTAGGCAGGTTTGTCGCTCAACGACTCAGGCTAATCGACATAATTTTCGAGTTCTTTTTGTAGCGTGTGGTGGTATTTTCGTCCGCTTTATAAATCCCACTGTAATCAATGCGCAGCCCTAACTCTTTGGGTTGGCGCTTGAAGGTAATGTATTCGCGCGACTCAATTTCAGACTTCATAATTTCTTTCACCCCACCCCATTGTTTGGCTGCTACCGAAGTTAACACTCCTACCCCAATCTTATCCTTGGTTTTGCAAAGTGGACTGAAAGTCTCAAGGTTGACCACTTTTTTGCTTAGATTGATTTTTGACTCAGGGTCTTCCTCGTCGGCATAGGCTTGCATCAGTTCTTTGCCATTCACAACCACTGAAATTAAGGCAATGCCTTCGCCATCGGAGCTGCGTTTTAATTTCGCTTTGGGCAGGACTTTTTTAATGTCGCTGACTTTAATACCCACCTTGACGCCCGCGATAGAGTTGCTCGTAATCACACAAGATGAGGCTTGCACACCTGTAGCACTGAAAAGTTGCAGTGCAATGGCCAAACAGCCGACTAGTTTCAACATTATAATCACCTCATTGCAAGGGTTTCGATTTAGTCATATCAGGCAAGTTGGCAAAATGTTTACCAAGTTGCTGGACTGATTTTAGTACTAAAGCGGGACTTGTATGTTGAGGAGATACTTGAGTGTCTAATAAATACTCGCATTACGCCGCAGGATTTCCGCCATGCCGACAGGCTCTGGCGGCAAGTTAGCCAAGATAGCTGCGATAAATTGTGTTTTATCTGTAAGCAGTGTTTGATTAAAGCGTTTTTCAAAAGCAATGGTAGAGGATGGTTTACCGGATATGCCTGCGCCACACACGCTGCCAGCTTGCGCTCCGGGATAAACTTCGACCTGTTCGGGCAGGTTGAGTAATTTATGAAATAACGAGTCATGCAGCAATGCGCCCATGCGCTCTTCTTCGCCGCGTAAATCAGGGCGCCCCGCGCTCCCGACAAATAAGGTATGCCCAGTCAAGGCAAACCACGGTTCAGCACTGCGGCGATTGTCTGAGACCAAGAGGCAAATGCTATCCAAAGTATGCCCGGGAGTATGCAGCACTTGGACGCTGACATTGCCGATTTCTAGGAGTTGCCCATCATGAAGTGGAGTAAATGCAAATTGCGCTGCTGCGCTTGCGTGTAGACAGTATTGCCCACCAGCACGTTGAGCTAATTCGCGTCCGCCAGATAAATGATCAGCATGAATATGTGTGTCAATGATGTAGTCAATTTTCACAGCTTGTTTGGTGGCTTGTTCTAAACACCAGCCCACATCTTCAGCATGAATATCGACAGCTATCGAGTGACCTTTGCCGCCACAACCGAAAAAGTAGGCGAGTGAGGAAGGATCAGAAGGCGCAGGGCGTTGGATAAAAAACATGACTAACTCCTTAATTCACTCTCTGCACCGGCAGACCTGCGGCACGCCATTCCGGCAAACCCTCGGTTAAACGTAATGCGCTAATACCATGTTGCTGCAAGGTTTGCACTGCATGGAAGGCATACACGCAATACGCGCCACGGCAATACGCCACGATGGTTTTGCTATCATCAAGGCTGTGCAATTGGCTTTCTAAGTCTTCGGGTGCGACATGCACCGCTCCCGGAATATGGCCTGCTGCGTATTCGGCATAAGGGCGCACATCTAAAACCGTCACTTCATCGCGTGCCATCCGCGCTAGCAACTCATCGGCATTAATCGCCTCCAGCGCAGCTTTATCGTTCAAATAAGTCTGCGCAAGGCGCTCAACTTCCGCCAAATGCAACTCGGCAGTGCGCCGCAAGCTACTGATTAACTGCACGACATCATCACCTGCAAGGCGATAGCGTCGATGCTTGCCTGCTGTGCGTACTTGCACTAAGGCCGCTTGCTTGAGGGTTTGCAAATGGCGCGAGGTATTGGCAACGCTTAACTGAGTGAGTTGCGCCAACTCTTCAACGCTGCGCTCTGCTTGCGCTAGATAGTCGAGGATTTCAAGGCGCTGTGGCGAAGCGAGCGCTTGGGCAATCAATGCGAATTGCGAATTAACTTGTTGTTTGAAGCTGGGCTGCATGAGTTTTTTCATTCAATAGATCACTTGAATGATGGCATGAGTGCTTAACACATACAATACGGGATTAGGGCTTTATTCAATCAATCAGTTGAATGATTGTATGTGCTTCGCTATGCTGCCTGAATTTCCTATTAGGCTTTCAGTATGTCCGCACTGCAACACGGTCTTCGCGCCAATCTCCCGCAAGTTCTGCTGCAGCTGTTGCAAGTGTTTCTGGTGGGCTTGACGATTGGCATGACACGCACAGTGATTCCGGGGCTAGCTGAAAAAGAATTTGGTTTAGGCGGGCAGCAGTTCTTCTTGCTCACCACGTTTGTGGTTACTTTTGGCGCGGTAAAAGCCGTGATGAACCTATTCGCGGGGCGCTTATCCGATCGGCTTGGACGGAAAAAGGTACTTATCGCGGGCTGGTTGATGGCTTTGCCAATTCCACTATTGCTGTTATATGCGCCCACTTGGGCTTGGGTGGTGTTTGCGACGGCCTTGCTGGGTATCAATCAGGGTTTATGCTGGACGATGACTTTGAATAGCACACTGGATATGGCTCAGCTTAGCCAGAAAGGTTTAGTGAATGGCATTAATGAGTTTTCTGGCTATGCGGCAGTGGGTTTGGCGGGGGTGATTACGGCGGGGCTAGTTGATATTTATGGCGCACGCCAAGGCTTATTTTTATTTGGCTCTTGCGTGATTGTCGCAGGATTATTGATTGCTATTTTCTTCATTAAAGAAACGCGCCCGTGGGCATTGGTGCACAGCGCTAGCATAACATCCACACCAGCGCCTTCACTCGCTCAAGCCTTCCTCTATGCCAGTTGGCAAAATCGTAGTTTATTAGCGCTTAATCAAGCCGGATTAGTGGAGAAATTCACCGATGCTTTGGTGTGGATCATCTTGCCCATTTGGTTCGTCTTGCAACAACTGACTCTAGTGCAGGGTAGCTCGATTGTGGGTGTCTACGCGCTAGTCTGGGGGGCAAGTCAACTGATTACCGGCCCCGCTTCGGATCGTTTCGGTCGCAAACCTCTGATTGTGGGTGGTATGTGGCTATGCGGTATTGGTGTTTTGTTGTTGGTGCTCACCCATTCCCCATGGCTTTGGATGCTGGAAGCAAGCTTGATCGGTTTTGGTATGGCAATGCTATATCCAACCTTAGGCGCTGCGGTAGCGGATATGAGTCCGCCCGCACAACGTAGCACTTTACTCGGTGTCTATCGTTTCTGGCGCGACTTCGGCTATGCGCTAGGGGCATTATGCATGGGCTTACTTGCACAATGGGCGCAAAGTTTGGAAGTGACTTTTTGGTGGGTGGGGTTAGTGATGTTGGCTTCGGGTTTGTGGGTGGCCTTGGGGGTTCATCCAGCCAAAAAGTAGCCTCAAACAATAAATTTTCATACTAGGAAAAAGAAAAGGCGCGTGAAGTGAGGCAGGTAGGGCACTGTGATTCACAGTGAAGGGATTTTAGGTTGCACTGGAGTTTCTCTCTACATATCACTATTGGTCGTATGGGTTTAGATTATTTTATTACGCCAGTGACTAATACGGACACTTTTTGGTTTTTGCCAATAGCCAGTCCCTTAGCTTTACAGTCCCACTTGCCGTCTGTAGGTAGGGCAAAGCTAATGGTTTTTTTGGTGGTGAGGTTGGTGCATTTTACCGTTCCCCGTTTATATCCTTCCATTGTGCCGCTGAAGGCGGTGGTTGCGATGGGTGGAGTGACTATCCCTGCTGGAATATCCAACTTTACTTGTTCATCGCCTGAGCCGTAATACACGGTCATTGCACCGGTTGGGATAAACGGGTCTTGGCCAAAATCATATTCGCTGACAAGGAAGGTTGTTGGTACCAGTAGGTCATCACACCAACTAGAGCCATCTGCTTTGGTCACGAGCTTGATTTCGTTATTTTGCATGCCATTCTGGACGATATTCATGCTTATACTGCATAAAAAAGGTACGGAGGAGGGTGCTGGGGTGGCTCGCATGAGTAGTGCTGATCCGCCACCCGCTCCACTTGTACACGATTCTCGCCAAAAGGTGAGGGTCATGGCCTCTGTAAAATCGTAATTGGTGTGCGTGATGAAGTAGCTAGGTTGCTTCGGTTGGGTCGGTAAGGGTGAGGCTAGGCAGCCGGTAGGAACTATGTTACGGGTGCTGCTGGGTCGGGAGTGTGCGGCAGTTTGCTTGGCTAGATCGCGCTGCTGTAGTAGTTGCTCAGAGGTTAGTGAGTCTGCGTTAACCGTGGTGAGGCTGGCGGCCAACAGTATGGGGGTTAGGTAGTGTTTCATGCGTTTACTCCTGTGTAAAAAATACGTAGGAGCGATGATAGCAGGGTCTAACCTGCCCTAACATGCCCTAAACCCCATAAATCCTATGCCCACATTGCAGCGCCAGTTGTTTAAGCTGTGATGGGCGCTAACTCTGGCGGCCAGTGTGTCGCCTTGTTACGAATCCACATGTGGGGTTATGAGTTTTTTATGCAACAAACCTTATTGTGGCAAACACAGTTGCCAGATAGCCCTTAAGCGTGGAAATCTCTCCCTCCCGTCAAGCTCGCTGCGCAAGATATCCCAACGCGCCAGATCAAACACCTCCCGATACAGATACGCCACCCAGTCCGCCAGTAGCACAGCGGCATAGGTTTCTGCATCACGGGTATCGCAGGCCGAAATGCCCGCACTGTGTTGGTAGCCACTGATCACCGTAGCCGCATCATATCCCCAACGCTGCAACGCAATCGCCGCTGTACCTGCCCGATAAGTCACATCTTCCGGCAAACGCATTTCAGCCTCGGCGGCAATAGGATCAAGTGCAGCGGGTAACTCAGAGAAATGCAGGTTGGTAAATAAGGCTTGAAGATGTACTGCAAGTTCAGGCGTGTTCGCGCTATGCCAAAAATTAAAAACCACCGTGTTACGCGGCTGGGTGACCTCGGTAACGCCATGATAAGACTCAGCATGCAGCACAAAGCCAAAGGCTTTATTGTATTCAGGATTCACCTTGAATACGGCCTCACCCTCTGGTGAGGCAAACAACTCTAGCACCCCACCATGCTCTGCTTGCCAGTGTTTATTGAGCTGTACCACCAAACGCGCTATCTCATAGCCCAAGAGCGAGCGGTCGCTGTGTATGCCAATCACGTGTCCGGGTAGCATACGTTGTGCCGTGACCATAAACTGATTAACCAGCGGCAAACCAGTAATAGCACGCATGCTAGCCAATACTTCCGTATGAAAGGCTAAGGGAATAGCCGCCGTCACATCACGCAATGCACAGCGATAAAATGCCCCATCCCGATGTTGCCACTCACTATCCTGCCCAAAAAGCTGCTCAAGCATCGTGCACTGCGCTTCAGAAAAGGTGGCGTCCACCGCAAAAAATGGGAAGGGATCTTGGTAATGAGTAGGTTGCAACAGCAAGGGCTAAATTCCTAGGGTATTAGTAGGTGTATCTATATTAACTCAGTTGTGGCGAGATGCGGTGGTAGCTTTCCGCAATTTGCATAGTTTGTACGCAATAGGCGATTGATTTTTTATAAAGTATATGCACCAAATCCGAACGCTTCTTCTAAATTTTCTGCTTTATCAAACAAAGGTCTTATCCTATGCTGGGAGGATGAGGAGAGCCAACAATTTATAATGCTCTAGGTTGCTTTACCTCGGTTGTAAAATAATCAGGATGCTCCTATGACTGCCACCATTCAAGCGCTGATCGATGCTCACCGCGACCAAGCAGGTGCTTTGCTGCCCATGCTGCATGCTATCCAAGGCCAACTCGGTTATGTTCCCGCTGAAGCCACGCCCTTACTCGCCAAGAGCCTGAATCTGTCGCGGGCGGAAGTGCATGGTGTGATTAGCTTTTACCATCATTTTCGTACCACGCCGCCCGGCCAACATACCTTGCAAATCTGTCGCGCCGAGTCCTGCCAGTCCATGGGTAGCCGCGATTTGGAAGCGCATGCCAAAGCCGCTTTAGGCATTGATTATCACCAAACTACTGCCGATGGCGCGATTAGTTTGGAACCTGTGTATTGCCTCGGCAATTGCGCGTGTTCGCCAGCGGTGCGCGTGGGTGATGAGGTGCAAGGGCGCATGGATACCGTACAATTGGATGCGCTGATTGCGGCATTGCGCCAAGGAGCTGCGGCATGAGTTACCACGTTTATATTCCCTGCGACACTACCGCCGTTTCGGTGGGTGCGGATAAAGTCGTGCAAGCCTTGAGCGCTCAAGCACAACAAGCAGGCATTGAGTTAAGCGTCACGCGCAATGGCTCACGCGGTATGTTCTGGCTCGAACCTTTAGTCGAAGTCGAAACCGCGCAAGGACGCATCGCTTATGGCCCTGTGCGGGCTGGTGATGTGGCGAGTTTATTTGAGGCCGAGTTTTTCAAAGGTGGTGAGCACCCTTTAAAACTCGGTTTAACCGAAGAAATCCCCTTCTTAAAAAACCAAGAACGCCTGACTTTTGCGCGCGTGGGTGTGATTGATCCAGTATCCGTTGCGGATTATGAGGCGCATGGCGGCTGGGCAGGTTTGCGTAATGCGCTGAGTTTGACTCAGGCGGATATTGTGGCAGCTGTCACCGCTTCCGGCTTACGTGGGCGTGGAGGTGCTGCGTTTCCGGCGGGGATTAAATGGCAAACCGTGCTCAAAGCGCAAGGCGAGCAGAAGTATATTGTATGCAATGCTGATGAGGGCGATTCAGGCACATTTTCGGATCGCATGCTGATGGAAGGTGACCCATTTTGCTTAATCGAAGGTATGATCATTGCGGGTTTAGCGGTGGGCGCAAATCAAGGGTTTATCTATCTGCGTTCTGAGTATCCGCGTGCGTTTGCCACGCTTAAAACCGCGATTGCCAATGCTCAAGTAGCAGGGTTTTTAGGCACGAATATTCTCAATTCTGGCAAAGCATTTGAGCTAGAAGTGCGCCTCGGTGCAGGTGCGTATATCTGTGGGGAAGAAACTTCACTGCTGGAAAGTTTAGAAGGCAAACGCGGGCAAGTGCGTGCTAAACCGCCCCTCCCAGCGATTCAAGGTTTATTCGGCAAACCTACTGTAGTCAATAATGTCGTCACCTTAGCGAGTGTGCCGGTGATTCTGGCTAAGGGTGCGGAGTTTTATGCTAATTACGGCATGGGGCGTTCGCGTGGCACGTTGGCGTTTCAGTTGGCGGGCAATGTGAAGCGCGGCGGTTTAGTCGAGAAAGCATTTGGTTTGAGTTTGCAGGATTTGTTGTATGAATTTGGTGGTGGGACACGGTCCGGCAAGCCGATTCGCACGGTGCAATTTGGTGGCCCGTTGGGGGCTTATATTCCGCCGGAGCAATTCCATTTGCCATTGGATTATGAAGCCTTCGCCAAGCAAGAATTTATGATTGGGCACGGTGGCGTGGTGGTGTTTGACGAGAGTGTGGATATGGCGCAGATGGCGCAATTCGCGATGGAGTTTTGCGTGGAGGAATCCTGCGGCAAATGTACCCCATGTCGGATTGGTTCGGTGCGTGGCGTTGAGGTGATTGAGCGCATGCGTAGTGGTGAAAATCGTGAAGCCAATGCGGAATTACTCCAAGATTTATGCGATACCATGATTAATGGCTCGCTGTGCGCAATGGGTGGCATGACGCCGTTTCCAGTGTTGAGTGCGTTGAAATATTTTCCGGCGGATTTCGGCTTGACTGCCGCGCCAAAGGTGTGAGGAATACAGTATGTCTTGCAATTGCCAATCCAGCTCCATCGACCTCGGCACACCCGCTAGCAGCTCTAGCGCAACGGTTTCCTTCTCAATCGATGGGCAAACTGTCACCGCCGCTGCCGGAACCACTATTATTCGTGCGGCTGCCGAAGCGGGAATAAAAATCCCCAAACTTTGTGCCACCGAACAGCTGAATTCTTTCGGCTCCTGCCGCTTGTGTTTAGTGCAAGTGGAAGGGCGACGCGGCTATCCGGCGTCCTGCACCACGCCCGTGGAAGCAGGTATGAAAATCGTTACCCAATCGCAAAAACTCGCTGAGATTCGCAAAGGTGTAATGGAGTTATATATCTCCGATCACCCGCTCGATTGCCTCACTTGTACCGCGAATGGCAACTGCGAATTACAGGATATGGCAGGTGTGGTGGGTTTGCGCGAAGTGCGTTATGGCATGGCAGGCGACAATCATTTTGATGCGCTTCATGCCGAACCCAAAGACGAATCCAATCCGTATTTCAGCTTTGAACCCAGCAAATGTATTGTCTGTTCACGCTGTGTGCGGGCTTGCGAAGAAGTACAAGGAACCTTCGCTCTAACGATTAGCGGACGCGGGTTTGATTCCAAAGTATCGGCGAGTGCGGGCGAAACTTTCTTAGGCTCGGAATGTGTGTCCTGTGGCGCTTGTGTGAATGTTTGCCCCACTGCGACTTTGAGCGAAAAGACTTTAATTCAAATGGGGCAGGCGGAGCGTTCGGTTACCACGACTTGCGCTTATTGTGGGGTTGGCTGTTCCTTTAATGCCGAAGTTAAAGGCCAACAAGTCGTGCGCATGGTTCCTGATAAAAATGGCGGTGCGAATGCCGGACATGCTTGCGTCAAAGGGCGCTTTGCATGGGGTTATGCGACCCACCCTGATCGCGTCACTAAACCGATGATTCGTAAATCCATTCACGATGCGTGGCAGGAAGTGAGTTGGGATGAGGCAGTGACCTATGCCGCTAGCGAATTTAAGCGCATTCAAGCCCAATACGGGCGCAAATCTGTCGGCGGGATTACCTCCTCACGCTGCTCAAATGAAGAAAGTTATTTAGTACAAAAGCTGGTACGCACGGCGTTTGGAAATAATAACGTCGATACTTGTGCGCGGGTATGTCACTCACCTACCGGCTATGGTTTAAAGCAAACCTTGGGTGAGTCGGCGGGTACGCAAGACTTTGAATCGGTGATGCATGCCGATGTGGTCATTGTCATGGGTGCGAATCCGACCGAAGGCCATCCGGTATTTGGCTCTATGCTTAAGCGTCGTTTACGCGAAGGGGCCAAACTCATTGTGATTGATCCGCGCGAGATTGAAATTGTGCGTGCGCCCCACATTGACGCAGCCTATCACTTGGCACTCACCCCCGGAACCAATGTGGCGATGATTAATGCCTTGGCGCAGGTGATTGTTAGCGAAGGTTTGCTGGATGAGGACTTTGTTAAAACCCGCTGCGAGCAACCCGCGTTTGCGCAATGGCGTGAGTTTATTTTGCGCCCTGAAAATAGCCCTGAAGCCGTTTCAGCTGTTACCGGAGTGCCTGCGGAAGATATTCGTGGCGCTGCACGTTTATATGCTTCAGCTCCGAATGGCGCGATTTATTATGGCTTAGGGGTGACTGAGCATAGTCAAGGCTCCACCACTGTCATGGGCATTGCGAATCTGGCAATGCTCACGGGCAATATTGGTCGCGCGGGTGTGGGTGTGAATCCGTTGCGCGGGCAGAATAATGTGCAAGGCTCTTGCGATATGGGTTCTTTCCCGCATGAGCTGCCGGGCTATCGTCATGTGAGTAATGATGCGGTGCGTAACGAGTTTTCGGCTTATTGGAAGGCTGAGCTTGACCCCGAACCCGGTTATCGCATCCCGAATATGATGAATGCGGCGATTGCGGGTACGTTCAGGGGCATGTATATCCAGGGCGAGGATATTGCTCAATCCGACCCGAATACCAAACACATCCAAGCCGCCCTCGGCAACCTCGAATGCTTAGTGATTCAAGACATTTTCTTTAATGAAACCGCTAAATATGCGCATGTATTTTTGCCGGGTGCATCCTTCTTGGAAAAAGATGGCACTTTCACCAATGCGGAGCGGCGCATTTCACGCATTCGCAAGGTGATGGATCCACTGGGTGGTAAATCCGATTGGGAAGGCACAGTCATGTTGGCAAATGCTTTGGGCGTGCCTATGCATTACAATCATCCTTCGGAAATTATGGATGAGATTGCAGCACTAACGCCGACTTTTACCGGAGTGAGTTACAAAAAACTGGATCAATTGGGCAGCATCCAATGGCCTTGCAATGCTGAGCATCCCGAAGGTTATAAGATTATGCATACTGAAACCTTCACGCGTGGTTTGGGGCAATTTATTCTCACCGAATATGTGCCGACCACCGAGAAGATTACTGCACGTTTCCCACTGATTTTGACCACCGGACGGATTTTGAGCCAATACAATGTCGGTGCGCAAACACGGCGCACGAATAATGTGGTGTGGCATTCGGAAGACAAGCTCGAGATTCATAGGCAGGATGCGGAAGATCGCGGCATCAATGAAGGCGATTGGGTGCTGATTGCGAGTCGGGCGGGCGAGACGCGCATGCGCGTGGAAATATCGAATCGGGTGCAGCCGGGCGTGGTGTATACCACCTTCCACTTTCCTGAATCGGGCGCGAATGTGGTCACCACCGACAATTCCGACTGGGCCACCAACTGCCCTGAGTATAAAGTCACCGCCGTGCAAGTCGCACGCTGTGAGGACGTTCCCGCATGGCAACAGGAATTCGCACAGATGGAGGCGGAACAACAAGCTCTGCTCCCATGAGTGCTGCGGAATTTGATACCGACAACTTAGCCACTGCCCAAGCGGTGGTGGCTAAACGTTACGCTAATGGCGCATGGAGTGAACAGCCCGATCAAATCGCCGAAGAAGTGCCCTTAGCCTTGATTTATAACGGCATTGCTCATGCGGTGATGCTCGGCACTCCGGCGGATTTAGAAGATTTTGCCTTGGGGTTTAGCCTCACTGAAGGCTTAATTCATCAGGCCAAAGACCTGCGCGATATGGAAGTGGTGCAGTCTGAATTAGGTTTAGAACTTTATATCGACATAGCAGCGGAAGCCTTTCACGGTTTCAAAGCCTCGCGGCGGCAAATGGCAGGGCGTACTGGCTGCGGCTTATGTGGGCAAGAAACCTTGCAGCAAGCGATGCGCCCCATCCCCAAAGTCGCCAATACCTTACGCATTCAACCCCAAGCTTTGGAACGCGCTTTAAGCCAATTGCCGGATTGGCAAGCTCTGCACCAATCCACAGGTGGGGTACATGCGGCGGCGTGGGCAGATGTGGACGGTAATATTCAATTTCTACGTGAAGATGTGGGGCGACATAATGCCTTGGATAAACTCTTGGGTGCTTTGTTTAAACGCGGTGTTGATACGCAGCAGGGATTTTTGTTATTGACCAGTCGTGCTAGTCATGAGTTGGTTTATAAAGCGGCTTTTGCTGGGATTGAATTGATTGCGGCGGTTTCAGCTCCGACAACTTTGGCATTAAGGCATGCGGAAGAGGCGGGATTGACGCTGGTGGGTTGGGTTCGGAAGGGTGGATGTTCGGTTTATTCGGGTGGGGAGAGATTTAGCTAGTTTTGCCCCCCCCCGCTTGATTGGTTTGCCATCTTCTTTTGGCTTAGCGGCTTTTATAGCGCTGTCGGTGAGTTGGTATTTCATTTGTTGGTATCTGCCTTTGCTGGTATGTGGGATACCAACAAAAATACCAACATTTTTTAGGGCTTACTAGCTACCAGTAGGAACGACTAGAAACGAAAACCCCTTACAGATTGCAGCCTGTAAAGGGTTCTGGGTCTATCTGGTACTGGGTGAAACTATAAAGTGGTGGAGGCGGGGGGAATTGAACCCCCGTCCGCAAATCCGCTGCTTGAAGGCGCTACATGCTTATTCAATCTTTTGTTTAACCCGCATCCCGCCGATTGACAGGCTGGCTTGCAGGCTGTTTCAGTTTGGTTTTAGCGCTCTTGCCCTGAACAAACGTAAGCGCGATCTTATGTTAGATGATGCCTGGAACCCGAACGCATAAGCACGGCCTCGGTCAGACAGCTTTCAACCGGTTATTAAGCGGCGAGAGCGTAAGAGTCGTCGTTTGCGACTATTTTTTGTGACTAGTGTTTAAGTGGTCACCACACCCACTGCATGCTCCCCAAGTTTTGTAACCCACGTCGAAGCCATGTCGCCCCCACTGATCACCCAACTGGTGGAAGCGCATATTATAGGTGTTTACGTGAACGCTGTCATGTCCTTCCGTCTTTCTGTATCATATTTACTTTAGAAATAACAGGCGATTTGACCTCATGCTGATTCTCCCCGGTAGTCTTGCTCTTTCCAATTTCCGTCGAAACAAGCTGTTAACGGCTTTACAAGCGTTGGTTCCGGCGATTACTGCAATTCAAGCCTCTTATGTGCATTTTGTGCGGAGCACTCGCGAACTGACTGAGAGCGAACAAACGCAATTAAAAACCATACTGGACTATGGAGAAGAGCAGGGTACTGGCTTACCCACTGGTTCAGTATTTTTAGTAACGCCACGCCCCGGTACGATTTCACCTTGGTCGAGTAAAGCTACCGACATCGTGCATAACTGTGGTCTTGCTGTGGTGGAGCGGGTTGAGCGCGGCCTTGCTTATGGTATTGAGGCTGCTAGTCCCCTATCTAATGCCCAACAAGCTCAAATCAGCCAAGCCTTGCATGACCGGATGACTGAAATCGTACTCAACGATTATCAAGATGCAGTAGTGCTGTTTAGTCATGCAGAGCCAGCCGTTTTACGTTATGTGGATATTTCAGGCGATGCGCGTGAAGCTTTGGCGCATGCGAATCAAGCTTGGGGGTTGGCGCTCTCGGTCGATGAAATTGATTATTTAGCAGCGAATTATGCCGAATTAGGGCGCAATCCGACGGATGTTGAGCTGATGATGTTCGCCCAAGCCAATTCTGAACATTGCCGCCACAAAATTTTTAATGCCGATTGGATTATTGATGGCAAAACTCAGGAAAAATCCCTGTTTGCCATGATTCGCAATACTTATCAGCATGCGCCGAATGGGATTTTGTCTGCTTACAAAGACAATGCTTCGGTGATTGAAGGCTTTGATGCCACGCGCTTTATGCCGAATGGCGAAGGCCATGAATATCACTATACGCATGAGCCAGTGCATATTTTAATGAAGGTAGAGACACATAATCACCCAACTGCTATCTCGCCTTTCCCGGGTGCTGCAACCGGTTCAGGTGGAGAAATTCGCGATGAGGGTGCCACTGGGATTGGCTCTAAACCGAAAGCCGGTTTGTCGGGTTTCTCAGTATCGAATTTAAAGTTACCTGATTTTCCGCGTCCGTGGGAGCGTGATTTTGGTAAGCCAGAACGGATTGTTTCTGCTTTAGATATTATGCTGGATGGCCCGATTGGAGCTGCTGCTTTCAATAATGAATTTGGTCGACCGAATTTGGCTGGCTATTTTCGTACCTTTGAGCAAGAAGTACCGGGTGCGAAAGGCTTAGAGCTACGCGGCTATCATAAGCCGATTATGATTGCTGGCGGCATGGGCAATATCCGTGCGGGGCATGTAGAGAAAAAGCAGCTCCCCGAAGGTACGCCGATTATTGTGCTTGGTGGCCCTGCGATGCTGATTGGTTTGGGCGGCGGTGCGGCTTCATCCATGGCATCGGGTACGAGTAGCGAAAACCTAGATTTCGCGTCAGTCCAACGTGGCAATCCAGAAATGCAGCGCCGTTGCCAAGAGGTGATAGATCGCTGTGTAGCGATGGGCAAAAATAATCCGATTCTCTCCATTCATGATGTGGGCGCGGGTGGTATCTCCAATGCCATTCCTGAAATCATTCATGATGCAGGGCGTGGTGGCAAATTCGAGCTGCGTACCGTGCCGAATGATGAGCCGGGCATGGCGCCGATGGAAATTTGGTGCAATGAAGCGCAAGAGCGTTATGTCCTCGCGATTGCCGAAGAGCGCTTGCCTATTTTTCGGCAGTTATGCGAGCGCGAGCGTGCTGTGTATGCCCTAGTAGGTACAGCGACGATTGATCAGCAGTTATTGGTGGGTGATTCTTTATTTGATAATAATCCCGTCAACTTGCCGATGAATGTACTGTTAGGCAAGCCGCCGAAAATGCTGCGCAATGTGCATCACCAAACCTTCCATAAACCAGAAATCAAGCTCGATGGCGTTGTGCTGCGTGAAGCCGTGGAGCGCGTGCTAACCCTGCCAGCGGTAGCCTCCAAAGCCTTCCTCATTAACATTGGCGATCGCACCATTACTGGGATGGTGGCGCGTGATCAAATGGTGGGGCCTTGGCAAGTGCCGGTGGCGGATGTCGCAGTCACACTCACCGATTATGTCGGCTACACGGGTGAGGCGATGGCGATGGGTGAGCGCCCGCCGATTGCTCTCGTTGATCCTCCAGCCTCAGGGCGAATGGCCATTGGTGAAGCGATTACCAATATGGCAGCAGCAGATATTGCTCATTTAAGCGATATTCGCCTCTCTGCCAATTGGATGGCCGCCGCCGGTTATCAAGGCGAAGATGCGGCACTGTTTGATACCGTGCGTGCAGTGGGCGAAGAGCTGTGCCCACGTTTAGGCATCGCGATTCCAGTGGGTAAAGATTCTTTATCCATGAAAACAGTTTGGCAACAAGGTGAAACAGCGCGCGAAATGGCTGCACCTTTGTCCTTGATTATTTCTGGTTTTGCACCCGTACAAGATGTTCGTAAGACTTTAACTCCGCAATTGCGTACCGATCAGGGCGATACCGATTTAATTCTGGTGGATTTAGGTAAAGGCAAAAACCGCTTAGCCGCTTCTGCGTTAGCGCAAGTTTATGGGCAGGTGGGGCATTACGCGCCGGATTTAGATGATCCGCAAGCGCTGAAGGATTTCTTTGAAGCGATTCAAGAGCTGCGTAGTGAACAATTGATTTTGGCTTATCACGACCGCTCGGATGGGGGGTTATTAGCGACTTTAGCAGAAATGTCTTTTGCCGGGCATGTTGGCCTGAATGCGCATTTGGGGGAGCTTGCGGATAATGCTTTGCAGGCTTTATTTAGCGAAGAATTAGGTGTGGTCTTGCAAGTTTGCCATTGCGATACCGATACGGTGCTGGCTGTATTCCGCGAAATGGGCTTAGGCCATCATGTGCATGTCATCGGTGAGCTGAACGATACTGATGAACTAGTGCTGACCTTTGGGCATGATGAGGTTTTACGCTTGCCACGCACCTATTTGCAGAAATTGTGGACTGAAACCAGCTATCGCATTCAAGCATTACGGGATAACGCTGACTGTGCTGCCCAAGAGTTTGAGCGCATTGCTGATGCCAAGGATCCGGGCTTAAACGTCAAACTTAGCTTTGACCAAGATAAAGATATTGCTGCCTCCTTAATTCACACCGGTGTGCGTCCAAGTGTGGCGATCTTGCGCGAGCAGGGTGTGAATGGGCAGATTGAAATGGCAGCCGCTTTTGATCGTGCCGGTTTCAAAGCGATTGATGTGCACATGACCGATATTATTAGCGGTCGGGTGAGCCTGAAAAACTTCAAAGGTTTAGTTGCTTGCGGCGGTTTTTCTTATGGGGATGTGCTGGGTGCAGGTGGCGGTTGGGCGAAAACTATTCTGCTCAATCCACGGGCGCGCGATGAGTTTGCTGCTTTCTTTGCACGCAGCGATTCCTTCGGTTTAGGCGTCTGTAATGGCTGTCAGATGCTCTCTCAATTGCGCGAAATGATTCCGGGCGCTGCACATTGGCCGCGTTTCTACCGGAATGCTTCTGAGCAGTTTGAGGCACGCTTAGCGAGCGTTGAGGTTTTGGAATCGCCTTCTTTATTCCTACAAGGCATGGCAGGTTCGATATTGCCGATAGCGGTCGCGCATGGGGAAGGGCGTGCCGTGTTTGATACATCTAACCCTGAGCAAGTCTTGGCAGAAGGCTTAGTGGGATTACGTTATGTCAATAATTATGGCCAAGCTACTGAGCACTATCCAGAAAATCCGAATGGCTCGCCCTTAGGGATCACGGGTTTGACTACACAAGATGGTCGTTTCACGACGATGATGCCGCATCCAGAGCGGGTATTCCGTGCAGTACAACATTCATGGCGGCTTGATGAATGGCTAGAGGATGGCCCGTGGCTGCGGATGTTTAGGAATGCGCGGGTTTGGGTGGGTTAGTAGTAAAGCTAACTATTAAGGCTGTTTAATAAAGGCAGTCTTTTTTTATTACACTAAAAAAATGAATCAATGCACAAAGTTGAAGGTGTGAATTCGATAGTAGAGGCTGCTTCGGAAGAACGTATTATATTAATGAGAAGATAGGACTAGGATTTGAAGGATATAAAGTAATGATGAAACAATTGAGCATCAAAGAGTTCACTGTATTCAAACAAGCTGGTTTTGAGTTTTCACCTAATTTGAATATTCTTGTTGGCGAAAATGGCACAGGTAAATCACATATTTTGAAGCTAGTTTATGCTCTTATTGCTGAAAATAATTCAAAAACTAGAAAAAAGAGTCAGGGGCCAATTTCAAGAGCAAGTGTGGGAGTGCCAGAGCGAAATATTGACTACGTTGATAAGTTAGTGAATGTCTTTCGTGCTGACTCAATAGAAAGTTTAATAAGAATTAAAAAGGACTTACCTTTTGCTGGCAGTGTTGATCTTTCTTTTAAAGACTCAAGGTTTGATTGCTCCTTCACTCATAGGCGATCATATGAGGGTGTTGCTATTTTTACGCCTGACCCTCCCGAAGAATGGGAGTCAGTAACTGCTGTATTTATACCGACTCGTGAATTGCTCACAATTTATCCCAATTTTGCTTCTTTGTATGAAGCTCGTTATCTTGAGTTTGAAGAAACTTATTACGATACTTGTCTATTGTTAGGTGAGCCACTGCTAAAAAAACCAATGATTGACTTGTTAGAAATATTAGAAAGTGCCATGGGTGGCAAAACAGAGCTTGATAGAGGGCGTTTTTATTTTGTGACACCTGAGCAGGGTAAAATAGAAATGCCTATGGTAGCAGAGGGTATTCGTAAGTTAGCAATGTTAGCTCAACTAATTGCTGTAGGTGCACTAAAGAAAAAAGGCTATTTATTCTGGGACGAGCCTGAAGCTAATCTCAATCCGCGCTTAATTAAAATAGTTGCGAGTGTTATCTATCAGTTATCTAAAATGGAAATTCAGATTTTCATTGCTACTCATTCATTATTTTTACTGCGTGAACTAGAGGTATTACAAGGAGCAGAAAAAAAGGCTCTTCCACAACGATACTTCGCTTTAAAGAAGAGTAATGATGGGGTTGAGTTAGAGCAAGGTGATACCATTGAAGATATAAATACCTTAGTGTTATTAGACGAGGAGTTATTACAGTCTGATCGCTATATGGCATTGGAATCATAAAAATGCCGCAACTTATTACTGAGGGCTCTTTGCAGTTCAGTTTTCCCGATGGCACAACAGTTAGTAAATATGATGACTGGGTATGTTATCGTAAGTTTAGTAATGCGATTAACGGAACAAAAGCTGTTGATATAGTACACGTAGACATAAATAAAATTGTTTGGTTAATTGAGATAAAGGATTATCGGGTTAATCGCCGAACTAAGCCTTCTGAGTTGAGTGATGAAATCGCATTAAAAGTCCGTGATACGTTGGCTGGTTTAGCTGTTGCACGCTTTCAAGCTCAAGTATCAGTAGAAAAGCAAGTTGCAAGAAAAGTATTGCAGGCACGACAACTTAGAGTGGTTCTTCATTTAGAACAGATAAAGAAACCCAGTAAGCTTTTCCCTCAATCTGTAGATCTAGCGGATATCCACCAGCAACTCAAGAGATTATTGAAAGCAATTGATGCTCATCCTTGCGTTGTTGATCAGAACACGCTTAAATCCACCATGTTATGGACAGTGGCTGATATTTAATATTACTAAAAGCGGCGAATATTGTTGATTTTCGCCGCTTAACCATTAAAGCTTACTTAAGCCCGCAACTTCTCATTCTCAGGATCGTAAGGCGATTCAATAATCACGGTAGCAGGATAAATCTTACCTAAAATTTCCACTTCAAGTTGAGTACCAATAGCTTCTAAGCCGGGGGTCACCATGCCAAGCGCCAAGGACTTGCCCATCCGCCAGCCATAACCCCCTGAAGTCGTCCGACCGACTAATTGGCCTTTGTGATAAATGGCTTCTGAGCCACGCGCATCGGCATCAGTGATATCGTGAACTTCTAAAGTGACGAAGGCATTTTTAAAGCCCCGTGCTTGCCAGTCGAGCAGGGCTTGTTTACCAATAAAATCAGGCTTGTCTAAGCGCACAAACCGGTCTAAAGCTGATTCTAAAGCGGAGTATTCGATCGACATTTCGCGCGGAATCAAGCGATAGGATTTTTCCAAACGCATCGAGTCCATCGCACGAATACCGAAGGGCTTAATATCAAATTCTGCACCTGCCGCCATCACTTGGTCAAAGATATAATTTTGCATTTCAATCGGATGATGCAATTCCCAACCGAGTTCGCCAACGAAATTCACGCGTAAAGCTTGAGCTTGGGCAGCACCCACATTGATTTTTTTGCCAGTCAGCCATTTGAAATTAGCATTCGACAAATCAGTATCAGTGAGTTTTTGCAGTAGATCGCGCGAACGTGGGCCAGCAATCACCAGTACCCCGTATTGAGTGGTGATTTTTTGCAGTTTCACACTGCCGTCGCTAGGGCAAAGCTTTTCTAAATAGTCATAGTCGTGACGCTCGAAAGCACCCGCACCGACTAGATAATAAGCCTGCTTACCGGTTTTATACACAGTGAATTCAGCACGCACGCCGCCATGTTTAGTCAGCATGTGGCAGAGGCCAATTCGACCAATCGTTTGCGGGATTTTATTGGCTAAAATAGACTCCAGCCAAGCTTCGGCACCACGCCCGGTTACTTCGTATTTAGCGAAGGCGCTCATGTCCAAAATGCCCACTTTTTCCATGACATGACGACATTCTTGGCCGACGAATTCAAAATAGTTAGAACGGCGGAAAGAGTATTTCTCAACAATCCGCCCATCGGCTAATGGTGCACCATGATTTTCATTTAGTAGCACATCATCGCTAACCCTATCTTCAGCGGATAATTGATAACCTGCTGGCGCGAACCATTGTGGACGTTCCCAGCCATAAGTTTGACCAAAGACCGCACCTAAAGCCTGCATGCGGCTATAGCAAGGGGTGGTCTTTAAAGGGCGCGCAGCCGGGCGCTCTTCATTCGGATAATGCACGGTGAAGACATTGCTATAAGCTTCTTCGTTTTTAGCGCGCAGATAGCCGCGTGAGGCATAAGGACCGAAACGACGTGGGTCGACGCCCATCATATCTACGGTTGGCTCACCATCGACCATCCATTCGGCTAATTGCCAACCCGCACCACCCGCAGCGGTAATCCCGAAACTATGGCCTTCGTTCAACCAGAAGTTTTTCAAGCCCCAAGCTGGGCCCACCATCGGATTACCATCCGGCGTGTAAGCAATCGCACCGTTATAAACATATTTAACGCCAACTTCACCAAAGGCAGGCACGCGATTAATACAAGCTTCAATATGCGGCATTAAACGATCTAAATCTTCTTGGAAGAGTTCGTTTTCGCAATCAGGCGCAGGGCCATCTACATAACAGCAGGGTGCACCTTTTTCATACGGGCCGAGTAATAAACCACCGGCTTCTTCACGTAAATAATAGCCTGCATCGGATTCACGCAGTACACCTTGCTCTGGCAGACCTTGTTTTTTGCGCTCTAAAATGTCTGGGTGTGGCTCAGTGACAATGAATTGGTGCTCGACTGGAATCACCGGAATATCCAAGCCGACCATATCGCCCGTCTTGCGCGCGAAGCTACCGGTACAAGAAATGACATGCTCGCAACTAATATCGCCTTTATCGGTTTTTACCAGCCATTGACCATCTTCTAACTGCTCAATCGCAGTCACTGCCGTATGGCGATAAATTTCTGCGCCGCGTGCTCGTGCACCTTTCGCCAGAGCGGTCGTCAAGTCATTCGGTTGGATGTAACCATCTTCAGGATGTTGAATCGCGCCAATTAAGCCTTCGGTATTACACATCGGCCAAATGGCTTTGACTTCAGCGGGAGTAAGGAATTTCACGTCAACACCGACGGTTTTAGCGACGCCAGAGTAATAACGATATTCATCCATGCGGTCTTCAGTGCAAGCAAGGCGAATATTAGAAACTTTACTGAAGCCCACTGAAAGCCCAGTTTCCTGCTCTAATTCTTGATAGAAACGCACTGAATATTGGTGGAGCTTACCGACTGAATAGCTCATATTAAACAGCGGTAACAAGCCAGCAGCATGCCAAGTCGAGCCGGAAGTCAGTTCTTTGCGTTCAATCAGAACTACATCGGTCCATCCTTTGCGGGCGAGGTGATAAAGCGTACTAACGCCGACTACACCGCCACCGATAACGACCGCCTTGGCCTGTGATTTCATAGTGCTGCCTCTTGGGTATTAAAGTTGTGTATGAAATATCATTGATTGACTGGTTAGTCAATGATAAAAGTAGCTGCTAAGATCGTTGAATAAAGCAAGGCTAAGCCTGTTGTGATTGACAACAAACTGCGAGTGAGTCAAGGGATGGATGGAAGGTGAAATTAACGAGTGGAAATAAAAAAGCCCGCAATAATGCAGGCTTTTTTAATAATGGCGGAAGCTCAGGGATTCGAACCCTGGAACCCTTACGAGTTGCCGGTTTTCAAGACCGGTGCAATCGACCACTCTGCCAAGCTTCCTAAAAATGTTTTCAAGACTGCTGATTTTGACCGCTCAGCCAGCTCTCCAAGGCCGCTAAGACTAATAAAAACTCTGAGTAATTTCCAGTTTTTTTTGCTGAAAGGGCAAAAAAATAGTTCAAACTGCTGAGCTAGCCTTGAATTAGGCAGGCGAGTAGACTCGCAAACACAATTTGATTGACCACAGTGGAGAATAAAATGGAAGCCGATTACATCATCATTGGCGCGGGTTCGGCAGGCTGTGTGCTAGCCAACCGTTTAAGCGAAGACCCAACTAAACAAGTGCTGTTGCTGGAATATGGTGGGAGTGATCGTAATCTATTTATTCAAATGCCGACTGCGCTGTCGATCCCGATGAATACCGAAAAATATGCTTGGCAGTTTCACACTGAGCCTGAGCCCTATTTAAACAATCGGAAGATGCATTGCCCACGTGGCAAGGTATTGGGTGGCTCCTCCTCGATTAATGGCATGGTCTATGTGCGTGGGCATGCGCTTGATTTTGATGAGTGGGCGGAGCATGGCGCGACGGATTGGGATTATCAGCATTGCTTACCGTATTTCCGTAAAGCGGATGATTGGGCGTTTGGTAGTAATGCTTATCGTGCACAAGGCGGCCCCTTAGCTGTGAATAACGGTAATCAAATGCAAAATCCGCTGTATCGGACCTTTATTGAGGCAGGTGTCCAAGCAGGCTATTTGGCTACTAAGGATTATAACGGCCAACAACAAGAAGGCTTCGGGCCGATGCACATGACTATAAAAAAGGGTGTTCGCTGGTCAACCGCCAATGCTTACTTAAAACCAGCTTTGAAGCGCCCAAACTTACAAGTCATTACCCATGCGATGACCCAACGTATTCTATTTGAAGGTAAGCGTGCGGTAGGGGTGGCCTTTACTCAGAATGGCAAAGAACAAGAGGCCAAAGCGCGGATTGAAGTGATTTTGTCGGCAGGTTCGATTGGCTCACCGCATTTATTGCAAGTTTCGGGCATTGGCCCCACTGCCGTATTACAAGCAGCCGGAGTGCCAGTCGTGCATGACTTGCCGGGTGTGGGTGAGAATCTGCAAGATCATTTGGAGTTTTATTTCCAATTCCGCTGCAAACAACCGATCACCTTAAACGGTCAATTAGATCCTTGGCATAAATTCTTGATTGGTGCACGTTGGCTATTAAAGCGTGATGGCTTGGGCGCGACTAATCACTTCGAGTCCTGCGCGTTTATTCGCTCCAAGCCGGGGATTGAATGGCCAGATATTCAATATCACTTCTTACCCGCAGCGATGCGCTATGATGGACGTTCAGCCTTTGATGGACATGGTTTTCAAGTGCATGTTGGGCACAATAAACCTAAGAGTCGAGGCCGCTTACAAATCCGCAATGCCGATGTGCGGGAAGCGCCGTCGATTTTGTTTAACTACCTACAGCATCCCGATGATATCGAGGGTTTCCGCGCCTGTGTGCGCTTGACGCGCAATATCATTGGCCAACCTGCTTTTGATCCTTATCGTGATTCCGAAATTCAGCCGGGTGACAAGGTGCAAACGGATGAGGAAATTGATGCGTTTGTGCGGGCGAATTGCGAGAGCGCTTATCATCCCTCTTGTGCTTGTCGGATGGGCGCGGATCCTTTGGCGGTCGTTGACCCTGAGACGCGAGTGCATGGGGTTGAAGGTTTGCGGGTGGTGGATTCTTCGATTTTTCCAACGATTACTAATGGGAATTTGAACTCACCCACGATTATGTTGGCAGAGCGTGCGGCTGATTTGATTAAAGGCAAGGGCATGCTGCCAGCCGCAGGTGTTAAGGTTTATATGGACTCTGAGTATCAAACACGCCAAAGGGTTGGGCAGCCACAACGTATTTAGTTCTTAATCGGATTAAGTTGAAAGCTGCAGTTGTGGATAGCCTTCACGCTTAAGCCAGCTGAGCATCCTAATCGTTTTAACATTAGGTTCAACTATGGCCTTTAAACTATACTTACCTCATCACTCGCAGCGATTCACAGGTAACTAGCATGCAAGACGTTTACCTCAACCCGCTCACTGATTTCGGTTTCAAAAAGCTGTTTGGTGAAGAGCCGAATAAGGATTTGCTGATCAGTTTTCTCAATACCCTGCTGCCTGAACATCACCAAGTCTCGGAACTCACCTACACGAAAAATGAGTATCAAGGTATTAGTGCTGCTGACCGTAAAGTCATTTTTGATCTCAACCGCATGAGTCCGTCGGGAGAGCGTTTTATCGTCGAGTTGCAGCGGGTGAAACAAATCTACTTCAAAGATCGAAGCTTGTTCTACTCTACTTTTGCGATTCAAGAACAAGCGAAGCGGGGGGACTGGAATTATAAACTCGCTGCTGTCTACACGATTGGTATCCTCGACTTTCTAATCGACGATCACGAACAGGACGTGCTTTATCACGCCCAACTCAAAGATCAACATAATCGCCTGTTTTACGACAAGCTGAATTTTATTTATTTGGTGTTGCCACGCTTTAATTTACAGCGCCATGAACTCGTTACCTTGCAAGATAAATGGTTGTTTGCTTTCAAGCATTTGCATGAGTTGGATCAGGTTCCCGCTGAACTTCATGAACGGATTTTTCAGCGTTTATTTAGTATCGCCAAGATTGCACAACTACCCCCCGAAGAGCGCCAAGGGTATGAGCGTAGTTTGAAAGATTACCGAGATTTCAAAAGCGCTCAAGATACGGCTCATTTAGAGGGTTATCAGGAGGGCATAGAAGAGGGGCTGGAAAAGGGGAAACAGATGGGACTGGAGGAAGGCGCTTTAAAAAAAGCTCAAGAAGTGGCACGACATCTACTCCAACTAGGCTCCTTGCCCGCCGAACATATTGCTCAAGTCGCAGGCTTGTCCTTAGATGAAGTACTTCGTTTGAAAAACTAGTCTTTGACTGGAGCGGGTTATCTCGACCAACCCTGACTCATATTCGGCTGTGCATACTGCTCAAGCACTCGTTCTGGATAATTGGTAAAAACCCCATCCACGCCTAAATCTGCCATGGCTTGAAGGTCTTCAGGTTCATTCACCGTATATACATAGACTTGCAAACCACGTGCATGCGCATCATCTACATAAGCTTGATCGACTAATTCCAAAGAGGGATTGACTGCAATCGCCCCTAAATCTTGTGCGAAGCGCGCATGATCAGCTGGAATAGAATAACCTAAAGCGGCGATATTTAAACTAGGATCGAGTTTACGTACTTGCTCTAAAGCACGATGATCAAAAGAAGAAATAATTAACTGTTCGCGTCGCCAGCTACTGATGTCGGGATGCAGCATAGTTTGAATGAAGTAAACCACATCAGCGGCGACATTCGAGCCTTTCAATTCAATATTCAGGCAAGCTTTGCCATCAATTTCGCCGCAGACTTCTGCCAAGGTAGGAATCTGCTCACCATTCCCGGCATCAAGGGAGCGTAAGTAGCCAAAATCATGCTCCCATAATTTGCCTTTGCCATTGGTAGTACGCTCTAAGCGCTCATCGTGAATTACGAGTAGGTAGCCATTGACGCTATACACATCAATTTCAAGGCAGGTAGCGCCTAGCTCCAAGGCTTTACGAATCGAGGCAATAGTATTTTCTGGGGCATGCCCCATAGCCCCACGGTGTGCAATACACAGTAGGGTCTGCTTATGATTGGGTTTGGACATCAGTTATTTCGTAATACTCACAATCGCACAGCAGCCAGACATGACTTGCTGTCCATTTAAAACGGCAGTAATGGTGTAAGGATAATTTTTATCAGACATACCATCACTACAATTTTCTACCTTCTCTAAAAATGCAGTAGTCGTTGCGTTGCCACGGGTACCTGCTACGACTGCAATCGTAGTGCTATTCGCAGATTGCTGGCGCATATTGACGGGTATTGAAAATTGTGCGCCTTCTAAAATATTCACTTTCATCTCGCGTTCGCTAATGCTCATGCTCCAGAAAGGTTCAGTACCACCGCACTGCATGACCACCTCCGGTTTAACAGCAGGTTTAGTCTTGCCCGGATTGTAATTCACCGTGTCGACATCTTCGCGCAAATAATATTTATTGACCCAACCTTGATAGCCTGCCCAAGCGACTTTTACCCAAACTGAATTGCCAGTTTTGTGTTCCTGACTCAGTACGATTAAACCTTTCGCATTGGCAGGTAATACGGCAACAACACTACCGCCCGTGCCGGGTTGGGTACGCATATTTAAACCATCATCGGGTGCTACTTTAAACACTGCATAAACGCGGCTGGCACTAGCAGCTGGTGCAGCACCTGTAGTGGCATTCACAGTAGCAGCACTGGGCGTGGTGGTAGGTTCAGTAGTAACGGTGACTGCGGTATTGGCTGCATAGCTGTTAGCATTGGCAACTAACACGACTAACCCAGAAGCTGCTAGCACTAAAGTCCGTTTCATCACAAGGCTCTCCCCGAGTAAAATCTGGTAAAAATAGTAACAATGGTTTTTGAATAACCTTAGTTTAGCGTGGTTTCGAGGTTTTATGACAGACTCTTGCCCAATCTATCTCAACTAAGACACAATCTAAGCTACACACAGTTAGATGAATTTGAGGATAAGGAGCGTAAGCATGCATTTGCTGGGGATTGATTTAGGCACATCCAGTCTTAAAGTGGTGTTGATGGATGAGCGCCAGAGCATTTTAGGCTCAAGTAGCCAAGCCTTAGAAGTCATGCGCCCGCATGCGGGTTGGTCAGAACAAAATCCTGCTGATTGGCTGAGTGCTGTCGATCAAGCCTTGCAAACGCTCCAGCAAGCTCATCCCCAAGCGATGGCTGATGTCCAAGGTTTAGCCTTATCCGGGCATATGCATGGCGCTACTTTAATAGATGCGCAAAACCAAGTCTTACGTCCTTGTATTCTCTGGAATGACACGCGCAGCTATCAAGAAGCGGCTGAGTTGGATGCAAACCCCATTTTCCGCCAACTCTCCGGCAATATTGTGTTCCCCGGCTTTACTGCACCCAAATTAGTCTGGGTACAAAAACACGAGCCAGCCATTTTTGCCAAACTACATAAAGTGTTGTTGCCGAAAGACTATGTGCGCTGGTGGCTAACGGGTGAATATGCCTCCGATATGTCCGATGCAGCGGGTACGGCTTGGTTAGATGTGGCTAAGCGGGCTTGGTCACCTGAGTTATTAGCCGCTAGTGGTATGCGTATTGAGCAGATGCCACAAGCCATTGAGGGCACTGCGATCAGTGGGCAGCTACGTAAGGATTTAGCCGAGCGTTGGGGGATTAAGCAAGCGGCCATTGTTGCCGGTGGAGCGGGGGATAATGCGGCTGCCGCTTGTGGTATGGGTACCGTAGCAGCGGGTAGCGCTTTCGTCTCTTTAGGTACTTCCGGTGTACTGTTTGCAGCGACTGCGAGTTATTTGCCGAACCCTGAGAGCGCAGTACATACGTTTTGCCATGCCATTCCTAATACTTGGCATCAAATGGGAGTGATTTTATCCGCGACCGATTCTTTAAATTGGTATGCGCAGATTGCGGGTAAATCACCGGCTGAGCTAACCCAAGCTTTGGGCATCCATTTAAAAGCGCCTAGCAAGGTTTGTTTCTTACCGTATTTATCCGGTGAGCGCACGCCACATAATGATGCCAAGGTGCGCGGTGCTTTCATTGGTTTAAGCCATGCTGATCAGCAGCAAGATTTAACGCAGGCCGTGTTAGAGGGTGTAGGGTTTGCGATTCGGGATAATTTAGGCGCACTCAAAGCGGCAGGTACGAGTTTAGAACGAGTTACCGCGGTGGGTGGTGGTTCGCGGTCGCAGTATTGGCTGAAGGTCTTAGCCACCACCCTCAATCTACCTATTGATTTGCCTGCAGAAGGCGATTTCGGCGCGGCTTTTGGGGCAGCGCGTTTAGCTTTGATTGCCGCCACTCAAGCAGAGCCACTCAGTGTATTAACTGCACCTGCAGTCGCACAGACTATCGAGCCAGATTTTCAATTGACTCAAGCCTTTAGCGAGGCTTATGCCCGTTATCAACAACTATACCCCGCGATTAAGGGAGCATCACTATGAGTACCGGTTTTTTTGGCAATCTTGCGCCAGTCCGCTATGAGGGCGCTGAGAGTACTAATCCGTTAGCCTATCGTTTTTATAATCCCGACGAGTTAGTGCTTGGCAAGCGGATGGAGGAACATTTACGCTTTGCCGTTTGCTATTGGCATACTTTCTGCTGGCATGGGAATGACCCTTTTGGCGGAGCGACCTTTGAGCGTCCTTGGTTTGGCGAGGGCATGAGTGCTGCACGTATGAAGGCTGATGTAGCCTTCGAAATGTTTAGCTTACTGGGTGTACCGTATTTTTCTTTCCATGATTTGGATGTGCGCCCAGAAGCCGAAACTTTTGCGGAAAGCAGCTATCGTTTGCATGCAATCGCTGATTATTTCCAGAAGAAAATGGAAGAAACCGGCGTAGGTCTGCTGTGGGGAACGGCTAATTTATTTTCCCAACGCCGATTTATGTCGGGCGCTTCGACTAACCCTGATCCTGCTATGTTTGCCTATGCCGCTGCTACCGTGAAGCATTGCATGGATGTAACCCATCAACTCAAGGGTGCGAATTATGTACTCTGGGGTGGGCGCGAAGGCTATGAAACTTTGCTGAATACCGACTTGCGCCGTGAGCTGGATCAATACGGTCGTTTCCTCAATTTGGTCGTAGAACATAAACACAAAATTGGTTTTACTGGCACTATTTTAATTGAGCCAAAACCCCAAGAGCCTAGCAAGCATCAATATGATTTTGATGTGGCCACCGTGTATGGTTTCTTAAAGCGCTATGGTTTAGAGAACGAAGTTAAAGTAAATATTGAAGTAGGACATGCAGTGCTGGCAGGCCATACCTTTGAGCATGAAGTGGCCTTGGCGCATGCTTTAGATATCTTTGGTTCGATTGATGCCAATCGAAATGACTACCAATCAGGCTGGGACACCGATCAATTCCCGAATAATGTACCGGAAATGGCGCTGGCTTATTACTACATCCTGCAAGGTGGTGGTTTTAAAAATGGTGGCACTAACTTTGACTCTAAATTACGCCGCCAATCGTTAGACCCCGAAGATCTATTGATCGGCCATGTAGGTGGGATGGATACTTGCGCAAGAGCTTTAAAATCAGCCGCTAAGATATTGGAAGAAAAGGCTTTATTGTCACCTTTAGAGCAGCGCTATGCTGGTTGGAATGATCCTGAAGCTCAAGCTATGCTCAAAGGTGAGCGTTCTTTAGATCAGATTGCGGCTTATGTTGAAGCGCAAAACCTCGATCCGCAACCCTGCTCAGGCAAGCAAGAGTTGCTGGAAAATATTGTTAATCGTTACGTGTAAGCTAATATGAAAATTTTGCTTCTAATTGCACATGGCAGTCGACGAGCTGAATCAAATGATGAGGTACGCGCTTTAGCGGCTAAGTTGAGTGCTTTAACCCAAAATTTTGATTCAGTCAGTTGTGCCTTTCTTGAGCTAGCTGAGCCTTTGATTCCAGACGGGATTGAGGCTTGTGTGCAACAAGGTGCTACCGAAATTGTGATTTTGCCGTATTTTCTCTCAGCAGGGCGACATGTCGCGGAAGATATTCCAGCCTTAGTACAACCTAAACAAGCGCAGTATCCAGAAATAAAGATTGAGTTGCAGGCTTATTTAGGGGCGGCAATGACTTTACCGAATTTGATTTTGAATTTGGTAGAGTGATGAGGCAGAGAGCTGTGAATTAAAGAGAGCTATGAATTAATAGGGATGTTTTGATGCATCCCTATTGGTGTTAAGACAGATGTTTAAACCTTATTAATATCATCAGCTTTGTTGGCCGCTTGATTCGCAGCATGGTGCGCATTTGAATGAGCTTGCTCAGAGGCCGCTTCATTGGCATTCGCTTTCCACTCTTGGGTTTTAGCAGCGGCTTCTTCCTTGACTTCTTTAGCAACATCAACCGCTTTTTCTTTTAGCTCTTGAGCCGTTTCAACGGCCTCTTTTTTGAAATCACCGAAATTTTCAGCAGCACGATCAGTTAAATCCGTTTTAGCTGTTTGCCGCTCTGCTTTGCTGGCAGTATTAAGACCTAGCAATTTATACAAACCACAGAAACTCAATAAGCCAGTTGCTAACACCACGATCCCTAGAATGACTAGGCCAAAGCTTTTAGCAAATAACAAGCCAATTACAATCAGTAAAATGCCGATGCCAATACGGATGTTTTTATCAGTACCGCCTACGTTACGTTCAAGACTCATGGAAAACTCCTTTGAATAAAACTGGATAAGATTTTAATTGAATTAAGGTGTAATTTCGGGCTATTTCTGTCCAGATCAAGGGTGAGCATAAAGTTTGTGCACTGCACTTGCAATTAAAAACAGTAAGTTCATGTGCTGCCTGTTTCGGATGGATCAAGAAATATTATATGCTAGTCGGCGTATCTCTATTCCACAGTTCAAATGTTTGAGGAATCTCTATGAAGAAGTGTCTACTGGCCTTAGTGGTTTCCAGTTTTTCTGCCGTTGCTATGGCCGCCGATATGCAGCCTGCGATCGTGTACGACCTCGGTACTAAATTTGATAAATCCTTTAACGAGGGGGTTTCCAACGGGGCTAAACGCTTCACTGAGGAAACTAAGATCGAAGTACGTGAGTTCGAGCCTGCTAATGATTCACAGATTGAGCAAGCGATTCGCAAGTTAGCAGGTCGTGGCTCTGATCCGGTGATCTCAGTTGGGTTTAGCCAAGCCAATGCCTTAACCACGGTCGCTAAAGAGTTCCCCAAAACTAGCTTCACGATCATTGATATGGTAGTTGATCAACCCAATGTGCGCTCCGTGACTTTCAAAGAAGAGCAAGGTTCGTTTTTAGTGGGTGCACTAGCAGCGATGGCTTCGAAAACGGGCAAAGTCGGTTTTGTGGGTGGCCAAGATATTGCTTTGATTCGTAAATTTGCTTGTGGTTATGAGCAGGGTGCGAAATACATTAAGAAAGATGTCGAAGTGTTCCAAAATATGACCGGTTCGACTGGTGCGGCTTGGAATAACCCGAGTAAAGGTGGCGAGTTAGCTAAATCTCAATTTGACCGTGGTGCTGATGTCGTATTCGCAGCAGCGGGCGGTACGGGGATTGGGGTTTATCAAGCCGCCAAAGATAATGGTAAGTTTGCGATTGGGGTTGACTCTAACCAAAACCATCTGCAACCCGGCACGATGCTCACCTCGATGATCAAGCGCGTTGATAATGCCGCTTACGATACCTTTAAAGCCAAAATGGATGGCACTTGGAAGCCAGGTATTACTTCCTTAGGTTTAGCTGAGAAAGGCGTGGGTTGGGCCGTAGACCAGCATAATGAAGCTTTAGTAAAGCCTTACATGGAAAAAATGGCTGAAATTGAAAAAGGCATCATTGATGGCAGCATCAAAATTCATGACTACATGACTGACAACAAATGTGAGTATTAAGCCTTGACTGCCTGCGCCTTAGAGCTGATTCATATCAGTAAACGTTTTGGCCTCGTCAAAGCGAATCAAGATATTTCCTTGTGTGTTCCTGCTGGCAGCATCCACGGCATCATTGGCGAAAATGGCGCAGGCAAATCTACTTTAATGAGCATCATCTACGGATTTTACCAAGCAGATACCGGTGAAATCCGTATTCAAGGCCAAATCATCAAAATCCACGATTCTAAGCAGGCGATTGCGGCGGGGATTGGCATGGTGCATCAGCATTTTATGTTGATCGATGAATTTACCGCCTTAGAAAATATTATGTTGGGTGCAGAAGGCGGGGCACTCTTACACGAAGGCGAGCAACGCGTTCGTCAGCGCTTAGCAGAATTAGCTAGCTTGTATGGCTTGGAAGTGCCGTTAGATATGCCAGTCAATCAATTGGCAGTCGGTGTGCAACAGCGGATTGAAATCCTCAAAACCTTGTATCGTGAAGCACGTATTCTGATTTTGGATGAGCCGACGGGAGTGCTCACGCCACAAGAAGCGGATGATTTATTTAAGATTTTGCGTACTCTGAAAGCGGATGGTGTAACTATTTTGCTGATCACCCATAAGCTACGCGAAATTATGGCGATTACTGATCAAGTTTCAGTGATGCGTCAAGGTCAAATGGTGGCACATCGGGTCACGGCTGAAACGAATATGCCGGAGCTAGCTGAATTAATGGTTGGGCGTAAAATCCGCCAATCGGTGGAGCGTTTAGATCGTCCGGTTGGCGAAACTTTGCTGCAAGTACGCGATTTAACCGTGCGTGATCAGCAAGGCATTGCCCGCGTGAATAAAGTCAGTTTGCAGGTCGCAGCAGGTGAAGTGGTAGGAATTGCGGGCGTTTCTGGCAATGGTCAAAGCGAGCTATTGCAAGCCTTAGCAGGAATTATGCGTTTTAATGCGGGCGAAATTCAGTTCGCTGGGCAAACGATTAGCGCGAATCACCCTTTAAATCCTGCACGGATGCGTGCTTTAGGTATGGCGCATGTGCCCGAAGATCGGCATCGGATGGGTTTAGTCTTGCCGTTCTCTGCTTATCAATCCTCGATTCTCGGTTATCAACGTGCCGATAAATACAATCACGGTTTGACTTTAGATGATCCGGCAATTCGCATGGAATATACTGGCCGTGCGGAACAGTTTGATATTCGCCCCCGCGACCCGTTTTTAGGCTCGAATAATTTTTCGGGTGGTAATCAGCAGAAAATTGTGTTAGCGCGCGAAATTGGTGCTGATCCTGCTTTGCTGTTAGTTGGGCAGCCAACACGGGGGGTGGATATTGGCGCGATTGAGTTTATTCATCAGCATATTATGGATATGCGCAATGCGGGTAAAGGCATCCTGCTAGTCTCAGTCGAGCTGGATGAGATTATGACTTTATCTGACCGCATTTTAGTCATGTGTGATGGCATTATCACCGGTGAGGTCAGCCGTGAAGATGCGAATGAACAAATCCTTGGCTTATTGATGGCGAATGCCTTAGGTGCCACAGAACAACCAGGAAACACTGCATGAAAGCAGCGACCTTAAACAAATTTCTATCAATTTTTCTCTTGCCGCTATTAAACATAGCTACAGCTTTTATTTTTACGACCTTACTCTTCCTCATCATTGGCATTGATCCTTGGGAAGCCGCCAAAATTTTAGTCAATGGTGCTTTTGGTTATGAGGAAGGGATTGGTTACACTCTGTATTACACCACCAATTTTATTTTTACCGGACTTGCCGTCGCGGTCGCCTTTCATGCTGGTCTATTCAATATTGGTGGGGAAGGGCAAGCTTATATCGGTGGTTTAGGTGTCACTTTAATCGCCCTAGGCTTGGGGACAATTTTACCGCCTTGGCTACTGCTACCCTTAGCTATTCTGGCGGCAGCCATCTTTGGGGCAGCATGGGCCGCCATTCCCGCTTATCTGCAAGCTTATCGTGGTAGCCACATTGTGATTACCACGATAATGTTTAACTTCCTTGCAGCTTCTTTGATGGTGTATTTGCTGGTAAATATTTTCTCTGAACCAGGGCAGGGAATGCCCGCCAGCAATGCTTTTCCCGAAAGCGCTAGCCTGTGGACTTGGCAGGAGTTAATGGCCAAGTTTGGCGTTGAGTTTGCGTCTTCACCGCTGAATGTGTCGATTATTTTGGCTTTAATCTGCTGTGCAGCGGTCTGGGTGTTTTTATGGAAAACGCGTTGGGGCTACGAGCTACGTACCGTAGGTGCGAACCCTGATGCCGCGATTTATGCCGGAATTAATCCTAAGCGGATTGTGATGCTGGCGATGCTGATTTCTGGGGCTTTAGCGGGCTTTGTAGCGGTTAATGAGCTATTGGGGGTGCAGCATCGTTTGGTGTTGGGTTTCAATACTGGCTATGGTTTTGCCGGGATAGCGGTGGCTTTAATGGGGCGTAATCACCCGATTGGTGTGATGCTGGCTGCCTTATTATTCGGTGCACTCTATCAAGGTGGCGCGGAGTTGGCATTTGAAATCCCGAGTGTTACGCGGGATGTGGTGGTGGTAATTCAAGGCTTAATTATTTTATTCTCAGGTGCTTTGGAGTTTATGTATCGAGCGCCTTTGCAACGTTGGTTATTACGTTTTGCGAGGGAGCACTAACCATGCAGGACACTTGGGTTTGGTTAATTTTAACTTTAGATGCAACTTTGCGGGTATCGACGCCATTAATTTTTGCCGCTTTGGCAGGTTTGTTTTCTGAGCGTTCGGGGATCGTTGATATTGGTTTAGAGGGCAAAATGCTGGTCGGTTCTTTCGCTGCTGCTACCGTAACCGCGGTGAGTGGCTCGGTTTGGCTTGGCTTGCTGATGGCCATTGTGGTCTCTGTGTGTTTTGCCTTGCTGCATGGCTTTGCCTGTATTACCCATCGTGGCAATCAAGTGGTGAGTGGGGTAGCGATTAATATTCTGGCTTCTGGCCTGACGGTAGTATTGGGTTTGGCTTGGTTCCATCAAGGCGGTTCCACGCCTGCCTTGCCCAATGACCAGCGCTTTACTTCGATTAATTTTCCGTTTGCTCAGCAGCTTGCGGATGTACCGGTGCTTGGTTTGCTGTATAGCGAATTGCTGTCTGGCCACAATATTTTGGTCTATATCGCCTTTGCATTAGTGCCTTTGAGTTGGTGGGTACTCTATCGTACCCGCTTTGGTTTGCGGTTGCGTGCCGTGGGCGAAAATCCTAAGGCGGTTGATACCGCTGGAATTTCCGTGGCGAGTTTGCGTTATCGAGCGGTGATTATTGCGGGCATCTTATGTGGCTTGGCCGGTGCTTATTTATCGACTGCACAAAATGCCCAATTCATTCGGGATATGACTGCGGGGCAAGGCTTTATGGCGCTCGCAGCCTTGATCTTTGCCAAATGGCGACCATGGCCGATTTTATTTGCCTGCCTTTTATTCGGTTTCTTAGATGCCGTCGCAGTCCGTTTGCAAGGTGTGACTGTGCCGGGGATTGGCTTAGTGCCGGTGCAGTTGATTGAAGCTTTACCCTATATTTTAACCGTGATTTTATTGGCTGGGTTCATTGGCAAGGCGAATCCACCGAAGGCGATTGGTTTGCCTTATGTAAAAGAACGTTGATGCTTGGCCTAATTTAAAACCGCCCAGACTATCGTTATCAAGGCTATAACTGCCAACGCGATTGGAACTATATAATTGCCTACGATTTTGGTTGTAGGCTTAGTTTGCTCTTCAGCATTTTTAACTGACTGAGTTGTTATATCTTCAGATTCCCAAGTCGTCGGTTGTTTTTCTGCCCTAGCCATCTTCAGAGGCTTATTCCTCAGCAACTGATGCAAGCCCAAATAATCCGTCATCAATTCAAAGGCATTCTGGCCTTGCAAGGGTGGAATAATAGCTTGCAGCTTGCCATCAGGAGGCAGAATCGGCACGAATTTAGTCTGCTTAGCAAAGCGTGTATAAATCTCTTGAGTGATAACTAAACCAGCGAACTCTGAGGTATTTGTACCCACCACTTGATTATTTTGATAGTGCTGTAAATAAGTAGGCGTACCAATCACTAGCGTAAAGTCAGCCGCCACTAGTTCCGCTTCAAGCCAAGCTTGCCAGCCTTCTGCGGGGGCTTCATCTAAATAAAAATCCAGTATGCAATTGAAGCCATCTTCAAGTAAGCGTTCAGTTAACTCCAAGACAAATTGCTGATGTTCTGCGGAGTCGTGGGTATAGCTAATGAATACGCGAGTGCGGGATGGCATGGCAAGCTCCACTTTAAGGCTAGTGAGGGATTATAGCTGTTTTTATGCAGGCTCAATAGTTCGCAGTTGTTGAAGGAACTAGCTGGCTATTGGTGTGGTCTTTAAGAAAAAGGAGCCAGTCTATGTTTGCAAAACCATCTATTAGCCTACGAATATCTTTATTAGCCTTAGCCCTCAGTCTAAGTGCTTGTAATGATCAAAGCACTCAGCAGGCTAGCCAAACTCAAACCTTAGCTCAAACCCTTGAGGCAGAAGATCAACAAGCTGCTTTGTATGATCAAGCCGATAGTCTTTGGTATTTGGAAAATCAACGTGCTCAGCGCTTAGCAGCGGGCGAGTCTCCAGAAACTTTCATGCAAAGCATACCACTGCAAAGTAGGCGTGAGGTGGGTGATTATAGTTTCACGCAGCCACCCACTCCGCCCGTAAGTCGTGCGGGGCAGCTACTAAATTTACCTGATCCGGGCACGACCTCGCGCTTTACAGTGAGCGGTTTGCAATGGCCTGCTAATGTCGGTGATCTGAGTATTGCCATGTGGGCTAAAGATAAAGTCGCGGCATTTAGCCTAACCATTGACGATAATCATGTGCAAGATCATGCCTTTTGGTATGAAATGTCTGAGCAATACGGCTGGAAATGGACTTGGTTCTTAATTGCCAATCAAATTGGTTGGAGCTCAGCAGATCATTGGGGGCATTGGCAAAAGGCGCTAGATAAGGGGCACGAAGTGCAGTCTCACGGACAAACGCATTTATGTGATGCGCTGTTTTATACCTATCGCGAATACCGTCAATCGCAAGTTGAAATTGAGCGCAATCTGGCGAATGCACAAGTGAGAACCTTGGCGTATCCGTTTGGGATTAATACTGATAAAAAGGGTTCTCCCTGCGAGCCGCTCATCAGTGAGCGGACTAAAAACAGCCGTGCCGAGGCTGCTAAGTACTTTTTAGCAGTCCGTGATGTGTATGGTGCTTTGAGCAATCCGGCGAAAATTGATTATATGAAAGTGCCTTCGGTGAGTTCAGCGCGTAACTTCTTGAACCCGCAAGCGCCCTGGGCTTATTTTGATTCTGTATTTAATCCCGCCAGTGCCAATTATCGAACTTGGTATGTGGTGCATTATCACAATCTACCGACTGACGCCGCCAAAAATGAAGTACGCCAAGTACTTGCGCATTTGAAAGCAACGGAAGACAAGGTTTGGGTAGCGCCTTTCACTCAAGTCGCTAAATATGGCCAAGAATATGCTAGTGCTAAGCTGGTTAATGTGCAGAAAGTAGCCAACCAACTGAGCTTTGAACTTAAGGATCAAATGAATGATACTTGGTTCAATGAACCATTAACCCTGAAGCTGCGCCTACCTGATGGCTGGAATGGAACCCTAAGGGTTCAACAAAATGTCGCCAATCGTGAGGTGCGTACCGTGGTCAATCAAAATAAGACCTATGCGGTATTTGAAGTGATTCCCGATCGGGGTTTAGTTACAGTTACGTATTGAAAATCACCAACTTGTAATTGAGTGCTAAACTTGGTGAAAAGGGCGGTACACCCGCTGAGTGTCTAATCTAACGATATAAGGAAGGATTCCTAATGAAATTACGTCAAACCCTGCGTACGGCTGCTTTGGCATCAGTGCTTGTTTTAGCTGGCGCATTGCCCGCGCAGGCAGCTAATCAGTTCATGCAAGTGGTGAATGTCAGCAGTAATGATGCTTTGAACATGCGCGCTGGCCCGACGACCAATAGCGATGTAGTGGGTAGCATCCCCTACAATGGCCAAACGGTCGTCTCCACTGGCAATAAGCAAGGAACTTGGGTTGAAGTGAATTGGGCTGGCGAAACGGGTTGGGTGAATCAGCGTTTCTTACAGCCTAGCCAAGCGGTGTCGAATCGTGCGCGTCCCACTCGCCAAACCCGCATCCAACGTCCCACGCGTCAGACACGTCCAGTGACACGTAATGACAGTGTGTCGCATACTCACCCAGCCAATTCATGTACCAACTCGATTACTCATAGCCACCCCGGTGGTGGAGCCACGCATAACCACAACTATTCTTGCCGTCCGGGGCAAAATACGAGTGGGGTGAAACCAAAGTTTGCACCTAAGTACCAGCAACTGGATGTGCCCATGCAGTACTAACCCAGAATTGGGTACAACCGCTTCTTTCGCAAGTCCAAAGAAGCGGTTTTCTAATAGCCTTTAGCAAAATCTATCAGATACTCTAAAGGCTCATTTTGTTGAAAATGCCGATAATTCTTGACGAAGATTTTCACAATATCTGCAGGAAAAGAAACAGCAGCCTGATGTGGAGTAAGATAAGTATTATCCAAATCCCACAGTGGATCCGTGGCTACTAAAGGTTCTTGCTCAAATACATCCAGCACGGCAGCACGTAATTGTTTAGTTTGCAAGCGGTGGGTGAGGGCTGCTTGATCGACACAAGCTCCACGTCCTATATTAATTAATACTGTTTCAGGCTTCAATTGTGCCAAAGCGGCGGCATTGAATAAGTGCTTAGTCAGCGTGGTCGCTGGCAAAGTAATCACTAGATAGTCTAAGCCCGTTAAAAACTCACTCAATTGCTCAAAGCTATAAACTTCATCCACTTGCGGCACGGCTGCGGCACTAAACTTTAAGCCTTTCACCTGCATCCCAAAATGCTTAGCAGTGCTTGCTAGGTGTTGGCCAATATCACCTAAACCAGCTATACCTATCGTGAGGCCAGCTAAACTACGATAGGCAAAAGGTTGCCATTGATGCTTAGCTTGTTGTTGATATGCCCGTAGTAAATCCCGCTCTAAGGCCAAGATATACCCAAAAACATATTCACTAATTAGTTGACCAAATACCCCTTTCACGTTCGTGAGTAGATAGTCATTGTGTAAGCCGGGCGCGCACAAGGCATTGACACCTGCATAAGTGGATTGAACCCATTGCAGCTTGGGTAAATGTGGCAGCAGTTTAACGAGCCAAGGTGGATCAGCTAAGACCAGGTTGATCGCTTGCAAGCTAGCGGGGTCAAGCTTGGGGCTGGGCGCCACATGAACTGTGAGCTGGTCTAGGGAATAAGGTGCGAGTAATTTTTCATACTTTTCAGCGTCGGTGCTTAAGATCAAGAGCTGGTGCATAGTTAAGACTCGTCATTGAACTTAATAATCGGTACTTTAATCTGCCAATAAATAGCCGCAACACGCAGTGCAAAAATGACCAGCATACCTGTAATCATTGCAGAGGTTTCAGGAGTGTAGTTGCGCAGCAGGGTATAGACTACTACACCAGCAAGGGCGGCCAGTGCATACATTTCACTGTGCATCGGCTAAGACGAGAGCACCAAAGAAATCCATCTGATGGCGAGCCGCCTGCAGCACTCCACTGAAGGCTAAGGTAACAGTCGCAATGACGGTTAAGATTTGCTGAAATAAGTCTAGATTCATGCTCGCGATTTTACGCGAAAAATTAGACTGACTGCAGCGGATTCAGCGGAATTTAAAACTAAGCCTTAAGCAGCACGAGACAGTTGATAGTCGTCGTTAGCCGCATTTTGCTTGAATTGAACTAAAACAGCATGAGAAGTTGGTTGTTGTAAACCAGCATCTTGAGCGCGCCATGGGAAACCAGCTACACCTTGAGCTAATAGCTCACGGGAGATGCCGATGTCATCTAATTGACTTTCAGATAATTTATTTAAGTCGCGTAAGGTACGTGATTTTAAGAAATTTTCGATCATACTAGTGTAGATCATTGCAAACGCTTTCATTTTATACTCTTTAAACTTATTAGTTTGTAGTGTGTTTCAGGATTATTTGAGTGGAAATACTAACGATAATGCTGCAATGCAACAAGCAACATTTTTTCATCAATAGGCATACTTATTTTGACCTGACGGGTCGATCTTATGCCTGATAAAACTTAGGAAATACTTTGGTTAAAGCATTTGGAAAGTTTATGCTTAGGTGTTTAGCTTGAGAGGCAATTCAGGGATGAATAATTACAATAAAGGCATTGCCTTAATGATTTTCACCACTTTTATTTTTGCTATCCAAGATACCACCACCAAAGTCTTAGGCACGACCATGCCGGTCTTGCAGTTCCTTGGGATTCGCTATTTAGTTTTTTTTGCCTTTGCCTGCTGGTGGGCAACTCGCAAGCGACCGTTGCGCGAAGTGGTGACGGTACAGAGTGTACCTTTGCAGTTGTTACGTGGGGTCTTGCTGGGTCTCGAAAGTCTGTTGTTTGCTTGGGTGTTGACGAAGATTGGCGTAGGGCAGATGCATAGTATTTTTGCCTGCTTTCCGTTAATGGTGACTGCACTTTCGCCGATTTTCTTGGGTGAGAGGGTCGGTAAGATGCGTTGGTTCGCGATTCTAATCGGCTTTGCTGGAACACTGATTATTATCGCTCCAGGCTCTGAATCCTTTAGCATTTATAGCTGGGCTGCGGTGTTATGTGCGGTCTTATTTGCCATTTACAGCGTATTAACCCGCTATGTAGCCAGCACCGATAGAACTGAGTCCTCTTTGTTTTATACCGGTTTGGGGGCAATGACAGTCACTGCACCCTTTTTACCCTTTATCTGGCAACCGATTGCATTCAGTGCTGGCTTAAAAGTAGCGGCGCTTTGTTTATTAAGCATCCTCAGTCATTATTCGATGATTCAAGCACTCAAATATACCCCTGCTGTGGTTTTACAACCCTTTAATTATTTTGTATTGCCTTGGGTATTGCTGTTTGGTTTCTTGGTATTTGGGGAACTTGCATCAGTCAGCCAACTATTGGGCGTATCTTTGGTAGTCGGCAGCGGCTTATTTATCGTTTATTATCAGCGGCGATTTCAAGTTTAGCAGGTAATTATTAATCATGAATTGCACGATTCGTAAAGCAGCCTTAAGCGATGCAGTGGTCATAGCTGAGTTTAATCAAAACATGGCTTGGGAAACGGAAGATAAGCAGTTGATTCCTGAACTAGTGTTGGCTGGAGTGAATAGTTTACTAGCTAATCCCGCTTATGGCTTTTACTTAGTGGCTGAGCTTGAAGGCCAAGTGGTTGGTTCGCTAATGATCACCACTGAGTGGAGCGATTGGCGCAATGGCGTGTTTTGGTGGGTACAAAGCGTCTATATTCGTCCTGAATTTCGCCGCCAAGGTATTTATCGCCAACTCTATGCAAGTGTTAAAACGCTGTCTGCTGAGCAGGGTAATGTTTGTGGTTTCCGTTTATATGTAGAACAAGAGAATCACAATGCACAGGCCACTTATCGCGGTTTAGGCATGCAAGCCACTGATTATTTAATTTATGAAGAACTGGCTGCGGGGATTCGGTATTTAAAAGAGCAGACTGTTTAAGGTCTGCTCATCTTTGCGTGTTAAACGCATGCTTAAACAGTTGTCGGTTTGATGGTAATGCGTCGTGCAATACTTGCCATCACAACACCATAGACCGGCACAAATAACAGTAAGCTCACTATGACTTTAATCAAATAATCAACAGACGCTATCTCAGGCCAGTTGGCGGCCATAAATTCATCGGTGCTCAAATAGAACGCCACGCTAAAGAAGACGATGGTATCTAGGAAGCCACCGACGATATTCGAAGCAGCTGGTGCTATCCACCATTGAGGCAAAACACGTAAGCGATTGAATACATAAACATCTAGTAGTTGACCGACGGTGTAAGCCAAGAAGCTCGCAACAGCGATACGCGCTACAAAAGTATTGAATTCGCCGAGCGCGGCTAAACCTTGGAACTGGCCTTGCGCAAACAATACCGAAAACACATACGAAACAATTAAGGCTGGGAACATCGCGGTATAAATGATCTTACGTGCTAAACCCGAGCCAAAAATTCGCACCGTTAAATCAGTTGCCAGAAAAATGAAAGGAAAAGTAATGGCGCCCCAAGTGGTTTGTAGGCCAAAAATTTCCACAGGGATTTGCACTAAATAATTACTCAGCGCAATGATGAATAAATGAAAAGATACTAACACCAACCAAGCAGTACGTTGCTGGGCTGAAGGGACTACATTCATATTGTCTACCTTTTTGTCGATGGGGGCGAGGGAACCCAAGTTAATCAAAAGCTAAAAGCGGCGCGATTATAGGCGCAAGCTGAAACTGAATACAATCATTTGCTAATTTTTTAAGGGCTATGCCTAACTAGGCTTAAAGCATAGAATCAAGGCTTTATCATTGTACAAAGCTAGCGATGACCATTTTATGGGTGAATAGCGCAATTTGTCTGTTAGGTGTGTTGCTGGGGATTTTTTTTGCTAGCGGCAGCATTATCAGCATTGCTAATCTGAAGGTGGCTTGGTCAGGCATTTTGTTGGTGGCCGCGATTTTAGTGCCGATCATGTTTGCGGTTTCGGGGATTGGCGCTTGGCTGGTAAGTTCTAGTTGGGTCAATTATTTAGTGGGCTTGCCTTGGGCTTATTTAAGCTTATTTATCGTAGCGATGCTGGTCAGCTTTAAGCTAGTTTGACAGGAGCTGTGGGTGGGATGCACAGCTCCTACTAGCAAATAATTAAGATGCTAAACCTTCCGCTTTTAAAGCAGCATGTACGCCAGGGCGTTCTGCCATACGCTTTTGGAAAGCAGCTAAATGCGGCCAAGCGGCTAAATCCAGTTTGCTTACTTTCAACCAACGCGTCACTGTAAATAAATAAGCATCCGCAACCGAAAAGTTTTCTCCCATTAAATAAGGTTGTTTGGCTAGTTGCTCATTGACATAGGCATAGCGGGTTTCTAAATTTTCTTTGCCTACCGCTTGCCAATCATCGCTACCATGATGAAAAAATGGAACAAAAGATTTATGTAACTCGGTACCAATATAAGTCAACCAGGCTTGCAGCTCGTAACGTGCCATGGTGCCATTAGTGGGTGCGAGATTCTTCTCAGGTACTAAATCCGCAATGTATTGCACAATCGCAGGGCCTTCAGTCAGCAGCTCGCCAGAGTCTAAGAGCAAAGCAGGCACATAACCTTTCGGGTTGATCTCTACGAAATTGGTGCCGGTTTCAGTAGTTTTCGTTTTCAAATTCACCTTTTCGACTTCAAAAGCTAAACCAGCTTCGCAAAGTGCAATATGTGGAGAGAGTGAACAAGCACCAGGGGAAATAAAAAGTTTCAAGATTGTATCCTCCAATAAAAATTAAAAAACTAAACATAAGCTAAGCAGACCGAGATAGCTAATACTCTTATTCTTCGTCAATGGCTGCAAACCAAACCGCTGCGCCAAATAATCAATCAAACTGCGTATCTACTCCTGTGATTGCCATTCCACGCAATGCATTTATCAGTAGCCACCAAGCGTGATGTGCGATGAGTCAGTAAGTTTAGAGGGTGCGCTTCTTTTGTCCCCAGTAAACACCTAACAAAATTAAGGCCACGCCGAGTAATTGTATGAACAATGAAACTACAGAGCTACTGTGATTGCTAATCACTACAGCCACTAACATTTGCCCACTAATCACCAATAGCGCTGTTTTGGTCACGCCTAAACGTGGAATCACATAGCTATTAATGGCCACAAAGAAAGTACCTAATACGCCACCTAGATACACATACCAAGGGGCGGTGGCGGCTTGCTCCCAAACGAAACCACTGAGCGCTAATAGCATCACCGTCAAGAAAGCAAAGCCGACTACATGATTCCAGTACGAAGCTTTAAAAGCACCTAAAGACATACCAACTTGTCCATTCGCAGCACGATTGAGGCTAATTAAAATGCCTGAGAGTAGCGCGAGAAAAATACCTAAACTCATGCTTAGCCTCGAAAGAAAATGATTAAGAAGCTGCCGCTAAGAATTAAGGCCGTGCTGATCAGATCATGCAGTGTGAGTGCGCGCTTTGGCATGCCTAACCAGCCGAATTGATCAGCTAATAAACTAAAGCCAATTTGCCCGACTAGACTTAAAGCTAAGGCTCCAGCCAAACCCAGTGGACTATTTACGGCCATGGTCGCGACCACGACCACCATTGCACCCACTATGCCACCCGCATAAGCCCAGCGAGGTACGGGTCTAGTTGATGGCGTAGTAGGTCGATACCAGCGCGCTAAGCTAAATAGAAAAATAATTGATACCACGCTACCGATCGCATGGGCTGCCCACGAAGCAAATAGCGGCGTACTAGCTTGCGCCAATTGGCTATTAAAGCTAATCATCGCGACTAATAAAACACCCGCAGTTAAGGCTAATAAGCTTTCACGATAAGCTGACATTTAGCGTCCTAGCTCTAAAAAGCTTTAGGGTACTTGGGAATTTGCGGTGATGAAAGGCTTAATCACAGCTACTGTCTCTCAGTAGCTGTTGCAAGCAAGCGTTAGTTACGTACGAAACCAACAAGTCCACTATGAATGTTTAAAATAATCACTATTCAAGATAGTGATAATAAAAGATTTAGCTTTATTACCAGAAATTCTGCAAAATCTACTGATCCTTAGCAATTAACTCCTGTAACTAAGCTATACCTAGGCAAAGAGGCAATTCTATGAAGCGATTCCGACTAAGTCTCGCATTAAGCTTACTATTTTTACTTTCAGCCTGCGCAACCACCCCACAAGGTGTGACAGCCGTAAGCAATTTTGAGGTCAAGCGCTACTTAGGAAAATGGTATGAAATTGCTCGGCTTAATCATGTATTCGAGCGCAATTTAGATCAAGTGACGGCTGAATACAGTTTGCGTGAGGATGGCAATATTCGGGTGCTGAATCGGGGTTACAACACTGCCAAACAGCAATGGCAAAACATAGAAGGACGCGCCAAATTCACAAGCCAGCCTAATGTAGGCAGTTTGAAAGTGTCGTTTTTTGGCCCGTTTTATGGTGGCTATAATATTGTCGAGCTAGATAAAAATTACCAGTATGCCTTAGTGGTAGGCAATAACCGTAATTACTTATGGATTTTGTCGCGCCAACCGCAATTGGATAAAGCGGTGCAAGAGCGGCTGGTAGCCAAAGCTAAAGGGCTGAGTTTTCCAACTGAGAAGCTAATTTTTGTAAAGCACTAACAGCTTACTTCAATAGCTTCTTTAACCCCACACCAGCATCCGCCAACACACTCGGCTCAATTTTAGCTTGCTTAGCAATCAGCATTTCCGCGATCCGAATGTCTTTTGCTACCGCTGTAGCAATCCCAATTCCCGCCGCCATGACTAATTGCCCCTCTGTATCCAGCTCAAATTCAATAAACGAATCCTCATTGAGTTGGCGCACTACACGTTGATGATCGGGTGAAGCCAGCCCGGCCACTTGCAAACCTAGTTCATATTGATCTGACCAAAACCACGGTACGGCGGTATGCGGTGTTTGTGCACCTATCAGATTGCTGGCGGCTAAATTGCCTTGCTGCTGGGCATTGCGCCAAGTTTCTAGGCGCATGATTTGCCCGGTTTGCGAGTGTGGAAAGGCACAACAATCGCCTGCAGCATAGATATGTGGGTCAGAAGTTTGCAGGTGCTCATTCACCACAATCCCGTTTTTGACTTCGAGTCCGGCTTGTTCGGCTAAGTGTGTGTTCGGGGTTGCGCCAATACCGACCACTACCAGTGCCGCGCTAAGCTGTGCGCCATTATTAAGGACGAAGTTAACCTGTTTTGCATCTTGGCTCACACGTTGGATGGCCGCATTGCAGATAATATTCACACCTGCTGCTTGATGGCGTTTCACGATCACATTGGCAATGCTTTCAGGGATAGCACGTCTCAAGACACGGCTGTCAGCTTCCAACACTGTGACTTCCACGCCTAATTTGCGGGCGCTGGCGGCTAGTTCCAAGCCAATCAAACCGCCGCCAATAATCACCATATGTTTAACTGTTTGCAGGGCAGTGCGAATCTTTTCCGCATCACCCAGCGTGCGTAAATAGCTGCAATCAATACCGATTTGGGTAAACAGCGGCAAAGTGCGTGGGCTGGAACCAGTGGTTAAGAGTAATTTGCTATAGGGCAGGGTGGACGTTTTGCCATTGGCTTCGAGCGTAAGGGTTTGCTCAGTGGGTTGTAATGCTGTGACTTTTTGCCCAAGTTTTAGTTGAATATTCGCTTCATCAAATTGGGCGGCGGTGGCAATGTATTTAGGTTCGGGGTTTTCATCCACCATCGCTTGTTTGGAGAGAGGAGGGCGTTCGTAGGGCAAGTGCTGCTCTTCGCTGATTAAGATCACCTCGCCCGTAAAGCCTTGTTCGCGTAGTGCAAACGCCGCGCGCGTGCCGCATTCGCCTGCCCCCACAATCACGATTGATTCGCTCATCACTCCCCCTCCTTAAGTCGCTTTACCGTTGAATATACACTGTATTGCCTTCCACTTTCACCGTATAAGTTTTTAGATTTACACACACGGGCGCACCCAAAGCGGCTCCAGTTTTGTAATTGAAACGCCCATTGTGCTTAGGGCATTCAATGATGTGATTCATCACTAATCCATCGGCGAGATGAACTTTTTCGTGGGTGCAAAGCCCGTCGGTGGCAAAATACTCATCTTCAGGGCTACGATAAATCGCATAACTTTGCCCGTCGTGATCAAAGCGCAACACATCTTCTTCATCAATCTCGTCCGCCGCGCAGACTTCAATCCAATTGCTCATCAGTTTCTCCAAGGGTGTTAGGCGTTCGCCAAGTTAGGATTATTCAGGGTCGTTTCGGTGTTATTAGGCAAATTGCGATGCACAAAATAAGTCGGCTCAGTGAGCTGACGCTTTAGGGTCGGAATAATTTCTTGATAAGCCACAAGCATATTCGGATAGGGCGCGGGGCAATCCTGTTTCATTTCCTCATGCAAAGCAGGCAGCATGTGGTAAGGAACCATCGGGAACATGTGATGTTCAAGGTGATAATTCATATTCCAATAAATAAACTGGCTGACCGGATTCATATAGCAAGTGCGGCTATTCAGGCGATGATCAAGCGTGTCTTCCGCCAAACCCGCATGCTGAATAATCCCCGTCAAGACATGATGCCAAGCACCATAAATCCGTGGCAAACCAATCAACACCAACGGTAGCCATGAAGCAAACATCAAACTCGTTGCAATCGTTGCCGCATAAATCGCAGTCCAAATCCGCGCGACTTTATACACTTTAGGCCATTCGCTTTCTGGCACATAGTCTTTATCTTCAGCACGCATACGCCCTACATCATTAATCAGCATGGTTTTCATGGCGTTATACACATCTATCACACCAACAAAAGCTAATAAGGTCAGAGCAATATTCGGCGGACGTTTCACTGATATTTCAATATCGCGTCCGACAATAATAGTGTCAGTGTGATGGCGCGAGTGACTCCATTTCCAGGTTACTGGATTGCGCATCATCATAAAACAAGCGATTTGATAAACTACATCATTCTTCCAAGGCGTTTTAAAGGCTGTGCCATGACTGCATTCATGCCAACGACTGTCACCGCCAGAACCATACAACACGCCATAGGCGAGGAAGAAGGGAACAGCCCACCAGCTACCCCAGAGTGCAATGCCAATTCCCGCAAATAGCAGCATTAAACCCAACCACAGCGCAGTATCGCGGGTGGCAGGTTCATCCGAGCGCTGCATGAGTTCTTTCATACGCTTACGCGGGATCTCGGTTTTATACCACGCCGCATTCGCCAAACCGCGCTCGACAGCACGCACGTTTTCCGGGCCAGTGAGTGAATAATCGCGTCCTTGAACTGTCATGATGACCTCCTAACTACTGTGTGTTTTGCGCTAGCCAATCTTCAAAAGCCTGCGCCACATCGTCTTGCGCTGCCACTTTATGCTCGGACGCGGGATACACGCCTTGCACTACGTCTGTCGCGAAATGCTTATAAACCGCAATGCGTTGGTTTTGCCGACCGCTTTAAAGCCACCTGTCCATGTTGCTTTGGAGGGGATTAAACCCACATGCCCACACACCGGAATGCCTTCTTCAGCGAAGCGGCGAACGGTTTGGATGCGTGCCGCGCAATACACTGCATCGCCACCTGCTTTGAGCGCTCGAAAGCCTGCCGCCAAACACTGTTCTTCGGTTTGATAGCGCCCGTAGCTAATGCTGGGGAAGGTGAAAATGGTAGGGGCGATAGCGCGGAGGCCGTTTTCGAGCTGTTCGATTTCAATCGAGATGAGATCAATACCAGCCGCTTGAGCTGCTGCTTCATTGGTTTCGGTACGTAACATCGACAGGGTACGTACCCCCCGTAAGGCTAATAAATCAGCCACGGTTAGGCGGGAATGGACTTGCATAATCTCCTCCGATTTCAGTGCATGAGCTGACTATCCGTAAACCCTTAAGCGATTGCAAGTGCTTGCAGTATTCCATTTCATTTTCTATCATGTTTAAGTTCGGTGAATGATAAAAAGGTGTCAAAAAGCGTATGGCTAATCGAGTAACCATTGCGGATGTGGCGCGCGCAGCGGCTGTAAGTGTAGCAACCGTAGATCGGGTGATGAATAAGCGTCATGCAGTGCGTGAGGCGACGGCTAAGCGCGTATTTGAGGCTGCAACCCAAATTGGCTATCACGCCGCAAATGTGATTGGCGCACGCTTACAACAGGATTTGCCGATGTATCGCGTAGGGATTTTATTGCAGCGCCCGCATCAATCGTTTTATCAAGCCCTAGCGCGCACTTTAGAGCAACAAGCGCGAAGAGGGTCAGCGTCAAACCAATTTAACCACCGCTTTAGCAGCACTGAAACCGATTTTAGCCGAGCGTGGTTTGGTGGGTTTAGTCGAGCCTTTGGGGTTTGAAATTTGCTCACAGCGTTCCAAAAAAGAAGTGGTGGATGCGATTCACGCGGTGGATGGCGTGAATACTTTCCGCATGGTGCATGACACTTTTCATCACCATTTGGCGGGCGAAGGGCAGTTTTTCCCTGAATTGACGGGTTTAGTGCATATTTCTGGGGTGGCGGATGAAGGCGTAGCGGTGTCAGACATGCGTGATCCGCATCGGGTGTTTGTTGATGCCAGCGATAAATTAGGCAATGTCAACCAAATCAATACTCTGCTCCAACAAGGCTATAATGGCTATTTCTCGTTTGAGTTATTCTCCAGCGAAGTGCATCAACTGCCAGAGCCTGCGAAAGCGATTCAGGCGAGTGTGAATTATATTCGGGATGGTTTGGCGGCTTTGGCGTAAAACACTTCGATTTTAATCCGTCTTCCTCTCTCATAAGATAGATTTGGGGGTGGTTTTGCTGCCCCATTTTTTATTATCTCTCTCCAGTGAGTTCATTAGGCGCTGCTGCACATTCCCATTAAACTAGCCTTCTCAATATCCCCCATCGGAGTCCCTATGCTCAACGAACGTGATCGTGCTTTTTTCCAACCCAAATGGCGGCGTGTCGCTATCACCGCCTTTTGTACTGCATGGGCAGCGTTTGAATGGTATGGGCAAAATGCATTTTGGGGGATGATTGCCACGGGTGCGGCAGCGTATTGTTATTGGGAGTATATCTATAAATTTGATCAGGATAAGGGCGCTTGAAGTTCAGCACCCTTGCTGCGCTAAATAGCCGAGTTTAAAGCGCCGCTGACACCACAATTTCCACCTGAAACGCATCACCCGCCAACTCCGTCACACCCACGGTGGCACGCGTTGGCGCATTGCCCTTGCTCACCCACGCTTCCCATGCCTTATTCATTAGATCGAATTGGCTCATGTCAGTGAGGTAAATCGTTGCCGTGAGTAGCTTGGATTTATCCGTGCCTGCTTCAGCCAGTAGCACATCAATTTGCCTTAAAATCACTTGTGTTTGCACTTCCGCTGAGCCACGACTTTCGGTTTCATCGACTTGTCCGGCTAAATACACGGTTTGGTTGTGGATCACGATTTGGCTCATGCGAGTGTTGCTGTGGAGACGTTTGATCATGAGGTTTCCTTAAGTATTCATAAAGAGTCATATTTAAAAGTAATCGTTACAGTGAGAAGTGAGTTAAGTCATGGTTATTCAATCTGCGAACTGTAAGGCAATGACTTAATGTAATTTTCCATAAAGACCCAATCCGGTTCGCCTGTTTGTGTCACGGGTAGCTTGATGACTGACTCACGCATACGCTCTAAATGCCACTTTCGCCCATAATTGAAGCGGTATTTTTCCATCCTGATAAGAGTACAAATGAATAGAGCAGTAGCGGCTGTCAACTTGAAACTTTTTGGATAAAGCACATTAACGTCATCTGTCGCCCAATAAGGCACAGCTTGATAAAAGGCTTCAGCCACAGAACCATTATAACTAACGCTGATAGTCCCACCTTGGTGAATCGGTGGTTGACCGATGTAACCAGAGACACCGTTATTTGAGTCAATAGCCCCAATGTAAGGAGTATCACCTTCGGTTTGATCTGCCTTAGTAAGTCGTTTACCTTTCTTTAGGTCGAATAAATCTGACAATCTAAATCCTTTCCAGTCTGTCTGGTTTGGCTTTAGATCTAATGCCGTAACCTTGGCGGGAGCTTGCAGATTGAAAGCTATGTAATCCTTAACAGACTGAGCCAAACTTAAAGATGAAACCGTATCATAATCAGTTTCAATGTAGGCTTCGGCGCACCATTCATCAGCAGCAGTAACCACCTGCATGATGCTCTCGCCAACGTGAACTTCTCGGTTGCGGTACATATCAACCCAACGATCACGAACGGTAGACCAGCGATCATTGAGATCAACACGACCAAGGTGTTTGGTTTTCATAAACCCATCGTCACGCCAATAACCAAACCACGTTTTTCGGTTTGATTTTGCATGGGGTTTTCCAGCAATCCACACCATGATGCAAGTCACGACACCAACCGGATAAAACAACTCCTGCGGCATCGACATCACCGCATCCAGCGTATGATGTTTCATCAACTCCTCACGCATCGGGTTAGGCGAAATAGCGCAAGACATCGGCACAACCGCAATCCCCATTGAACCCGGCTCTAAACAGCCCAACATTTGCTGCACAAAATACAACTCATGCAATTCCGCATCACTCTTGGACTGCGCATACGGCGGGTTGAGCATTCCGACATTCGGATTCATCTCTTTCACTGCTTTGATAACCGCATCGTCGAAACAACTTGCCTGATGCAAATTCGCCTTGCCATCACCGCGCAAAATCATATTACTGGCAGCCAACGCAAACATCTTCGGGTTGTTTTCGATACCAATCAGACGGTTCTTTTTGATGTCAGTCCGCTCTTCTTCCGTAACGGCTTTCTTAAGCATCTGCTGCATCGCCGAGATAAGGAAGCCACCTGTGCCTGCGCAAATATCGAGAACTTTGGATTCCGAACTGACATTCGCAATCAGTGAAAACAACTCCGCAACGTGCCGGGGTGTCAACACAATACCAAGGGCTTTTTTATCCCCAGCGGTGTATTTCAAGAATTCGCCGTAAAATTGCCCTACCACATCGAAATCGTGATAGATGTTGATGTAAGGCCAAACGTTATCACTGATACGGTTGATGATTTCCTTGAACACACCATCTGGATATTCCTTGGCAGTCTTGCTATCCGGCTTGCCGAGGTTAGGGTGTACGGCAATCGTGGAATACGGTTGCAGCATGGTATCTTTTTTGGCTTGCGGAATATCGGCTTTATCCAGCTCTTTCTTGATCGCTCCCAACCAAGCCTCTTGAACATCTTCAGCGGGTAACGCGATGAAAGTCTTCATAAATACGACATTCATCAGAGCAATGAGTGTACCACTGACCAGTAAGGGCTTATCTTCTTCGGAAATTTTGGCTTTTGTCCAAATCAGTTCATGCAGTTCTTTGGAAAAGGCTAACAAATCAGCGTGACGCTTCTTTGCGACATCTGGGTCGAAAGATGCCAAACGGTAATAATCGTCATAAGGGATAATATCGCCAACGGCAACACCACTCTCGTTGACCAGCTCTTTGGCTTCTATCCCACCTGCTGGAAACAGGAAATTAGACACTTTCATGGAACTGGAGGTCGAACCACTAACAGCAACTGCAACAACCGTATAATGCTTAGAAAGGTGCTTGGCATAATGAATAGCACCATCCACCGCATATTCCACGGGCTTATCGCGCACTGGACTCTCGTGTTTCTTCACCTCTGGCTTGCACTCGAAAACAATCAGAAACGCCGTATCCTTACGATTCGAGATAATGAATTCCGGGTAGCCTGCATTGCCTTTAGCATTCTTGCTCGCCTTGGACAACAAGCCCTTGACCTTGGCAATCTCGGATTTCTGTTCTTCTACCGTAATACCGTTATCGGGTTCGTTGTAACCCAAGCTGCGTAACTTCTCGCGCACCAAGGTTTCCGTCTTGCGTTCGTTCGCCATTCAACACTCCAATCCAATCTTGCGCGGCAAGCCTAATCCAATAGCACTTATGCTATAGATCTAGCAAATAAAAAGGCAAAGCAATTATTTAATTCTGATTGAGCGAGTGACCGCAAGATTTTTGATAATTTTCTTTCATTTATTTTACTTTTGGAATGAATATTTCATTGACACAAAAATATAGAAAAAATATTCTGTATCCAGATGCATTAAACCTAAGCTGGCATCACACAAATGGTAAGCGACCGCTCTTAATTCTGGAGGAGAGTATGAGAAAGTTGTTGAAATCTATTGCTTTGGCATTAGCTGTTGCGTCCCCTGCTGTCATGGCAGCGGATGATATTAATATTATTGTGGTCTCTCACGGCCAGGCCAATGACCCCTTCTGGACAGTCGTCAAAAATGGGGTAGAGGCTGCGGGTAAAGATATGGGCGTAAAAGTCGAATATCGTGCGCCTGAAACCTTCAATATGGTGGAAATGTCGGCACTGATTGACGCGGCAGTCAATCAAGAACCCAAAGGCTTGATTGTGTCGATTCCCGATGCACAAGCATTAAGCCCTTCGATTGAGAAAGCGGTTAAAGCGGGTATTCCGGTTATTTCGATGAACTCGGGTGTGGAAGCTTCCGCTAAATTGGGTGCTTTATTACACGTGGGGCAGGAAGAGCTGGCGGCGGGTAAAAAAGCAGGCGAAAAACTCAAAGAAATGGGTGGCAAGAAAGGCTTATGCGTCAATCAAGAAGTGGGTAATGTGGCCTTAGACCAACGCTGCCAAGGTTTCAAAGAAGGCTTCGGTGATGTCGAAGTGATTCCGACTAGCAATGATCCTGCTGACGTCAAAGCTAAAGTCCGTGCAGCTTTAGAAAAAGGTGCGGATGTCGATACTATCTTAGCTTTAGGTGCAAGTACCGCAGGCGAGCCGACCTTAGCGGCGGTGGAAGAAGTGGGTAAAACGGGCAAAATTCATGTCGGTACTTTCGATATGTCCGCCAACTTCCTGAAAGCAGTTGCTGAGGGTAAAGCGGCGTTCTGTATTGATCAGCAGCAATATCTCCAAGGCTATCTGCCAGTCACTTTCCTTGCCAATTATGCACGCTATGGTTTAATGCCCGGTGGTAATGTCGCCTCTGGCCCGAACTTAATTACCAAAGACAAAGCCGCGCAAGTGGTTGAATTGTCTGCTAAGGGTATTCGTTAACTCTCAGTTACTGGCTGTAACACTCTTCTAAAGTCACCCTGTTCATTGTTATGAGCAGGGTGTTGCGAGGTCAACCCCATGAGTACGCCACAAGTATCCCCTACCCAGGCAGCGCCTGCGGCTGACGAGCGCATCGGCAAAGTCAGCTTTTTCAAAACTTTTTTACAACGTCCCGAAGTGGGGGCGATTGTTGGCCTAATCGCGATTGTGCTATTTTTTGTGATTTATGCAGACGGCAGCATGTTCTCCTTAGCCGGACTCATGAATTTTATGCAACCTGCTGCGCAACTCGGTATTTTAGCAGTAGCTGCCGCTTTACTCATGGTCGGTGGTGAATTCGATTTATCCATTGGTTCGATGATCGCCTTCGCAGGGATTGCTTTGGGCATTCCGCTGGTGTTGTGGGGCTGGCCTTTAGGTTTAAGTATCCTGTTTGCCTTTGCGGTCTCAATTGTATTTGGTGCGCTCAATGGCTTTATTGTCCTAAAATCAGGTTTGCCCTCCTTTATTGTCACCTTAGCCTTCTTATTTATTCTGCGTGGTTTAACCTTAGTCGGTTTAAAAGCCGCCACAGGTACGACCCAATTACGCGGTATTCCCGAAGCAGCAGGTGATAGCTGGCTGATGCAAGTGTTCTCCGGCAATGCCTTTGAAGGGGGGTTCACATGGCTCGCTAAAATGGGTTGGATTGAAACCTTTCAAAATGGTACGCCCAAAGTTCAAGGTATTCCGGTGGAGATTATTTGGTTTGTGCTCTTGGCACTGGCGGCGTCATGGCTCTTAAATAAAACCCGCTTTGGTAACTGGATTTTTGCTGCCGGTGGCGATCCGAATGCGGCGCGGAATGTCGGTGTCCCTGTTGCACGCGTTAAAATTATTCTCTTCATTTTCACCGCGATGGCAGCAACCTTAGTGGCTACTATTACCGTATTACAGTTTGGCACAGCGGATGCAAGTCGCGGTTTGCTCAAAGAGTTCCACGCGATTATTGCAGCGGTTATTGGTGGTTGCTTGCTCACGGGTGGCTATGGTTCGGCGATTGGCGCGATGATTGGCGCGGTGATTTTCGGCATGGTGCAAATTGGCATTACCTACACCAACATTAACCAAGATTGGTTCCAAGTGTTTATGGGCGCGATTCTATTAATCGCCGTGCTACTCAATAATTGGGTACGCCGCAAAGCCATGTCATCACGCTAAGGAGTGCGCCATGAGTCAAGCTAACCAACCCATTCTCGAGATGGTGGATATTGAAAAACATTTCGGTGCAGTCATTGCCTTAGCAGGTGTTTCGATTGCGGTGTATCCGGGCGAATGCCACTGCCTATTAGGGGATAATGGTGCGGGCAAATCAACCTTCATTAAAACCATGTCCGGCGTGCATAAACCTACTAAAGGTAAGATGCTAGTCGAAGGTAAAGAAGTCGTGTTCCAAAGCCCGCGCGATGCGATGGAAGCGGGGATTGCTACCGTGTATCAAGACCTTGCGATGATTCCTTTAATGTCGGTGACCCGCAATTTCTGGATGGGACGCGAACCGCGCAAAGGATTTTGGCCGTTCAAAAGCCTCGATTTCAATAAAGCCAATGAAGTCACCATGAGCGAAATGGCAAAAATGGGCATTAACCTACGCGAATCGAATCAAGCGGTCGGTACACTCTCCGGTGGTGAACGCCAAACCGTAGCGATTGCCCGCGCAGTCTACTTCGGGGCAAAAGTCTTAATCCTCGACGAACCCACTTCTGCTTTGGGTGTGCGCCAAACCTCCAATGTACTCGCCACTATCGACAAAGTGCGCAAGTCAGGCATTGGCGTGGTGTTCATTACCCATAACGTGCGCCATGCCTTAGCAGTCGGTGATCGCTTCACGGTATTGAATCGCGGACGCACCTTGGGTACAGCCTTGAAGGGCGAAATCCAAGCGGATGAATTACAAGATTTAATGGCAGGCGGGCGCGAGTTGGCGAATTTATCCGCTTCACTAGGAGGAACCATTTAATGGCGCAATTTCAATTAGCGGCTTGTGCGGAAATGCTCTGGCGTGATCAACCAATGGCATGGCGCGTCAAACGCCTGACTGAATTAGGTTTTGGCGTAGGGCTGTGGAACTGGCCTGAGCATGATCTGACTATGCTAGAAAAATCCGGCGCGAACTTCACGATTATGAATGGCTATCTGCGTGGACGTTTATCTGATGATGAAGGCGCAGACGAGCTATTAAAGACTGCTTACGAAACCGCGCAAGTGGGTAAACGTTTGGGCGTGGCACGGCTAAATCTGCATGGTACAGGTTTAGGTGAAGGCGGCTTGCCCGTCACGCCTTGCGAGGTACTCACCGGGCCAATGTGGCTGAAAGCGCGTGAAACACTGCAACGTATTGCGGACATGGGCGAAAAAGAAGGCGTGACCTTTACGCTCGAAAACCTCAACTTGCCCGTTGACCATCCGGGCGTGCCGTTTGGGCGGGCGGAAGATACTTTGGCTTTAGTCTCCTCGGTCAATCACCCGAACTTGCGCCTCAATCTCGACCTGTATCACGCGCAAATTGGCGAAGGTAATTTGATTGAACTCTGCCGCAAATCCTTACCATGGATCGGTGAGATTCAAGTCGCTGATGTGCCCGGACGTATGCAGCCGGGGACGGGCGAGATTAATTATCGCGGTATCGCTTTGGTACTGAAAGCCATGGGTTATAACGGCCCAGTGGGTATGGAAGCGTTTGCGAGTGTGGATGCTGAGGAGGCGCTTCAGCAATTTAAGGATGCGTTTACGGTTTAAGTTCTATAAAAAGCAGTAAGTTAGCTTGGCTTACTGCTGTTACTGCGCCAACTCTGTTTTATAATAGTTTTCATTCGGCACGGCATAAGTCTGACAGTGCTTAGTGTAGCTGTCGTATTCATCTTTAGTCATATCCGTCCAATAAAACTCACCCAACCAATTGAAGAAATAGCGCTTATCCACAAAGCGCCCATAATGATTTTTTAAGATAAAATAGGGTTCAACTTTAGCAGGTTCTGCTGGCTCTTGAGCTGTATTAGCATCAGTGACTTCAGCCTGCTTGTCTAAATCTGGCGCAGCATAGTAAGGATTGCTTGCTTGGCTCACAAAATGCAAATAAGCCGCGCCATCTGTGCACACCGCTAATTGTTTAGGTTCGCCATCCCCATTGCTCCAGCGAATATCATTCGGCAAAAAGCGCAAGGCGTATTGATGCTTGTCCACAGTGCGATAGGCGATTTTGGAAATAATGCCAATCTCCTCTTCATGAATATCGGTGCGGTCGATAATGAGTTGTTCACCTGCCGGAAAATCCTTAATGCTGCGATGAGTGTTTTCGGTGGTTTTCGTGGTGCAAGCCTGAAGCGCTAAGCTCAAGATGATTAGGCTTAGCGCTTTAAATAAGGGGTTGGTGTTGCGGTTCATGATCATTTCCACAAAACTGCCAGAGGAAGATTTCATCTTAGACAGTCTTGTCGCAAATGGCAGTGTTTATCCTATAAGCAGCAATAGGGTGGTGTTGCGGTAGTGTATGTTGCTACTTAAGAGACCCATGCGACAGCAAATTTAACGTCTGTGTGTTTTGCAATAAGATATGAGAGAGTCGTTACTAATTCTTTGTTGTTTGATATCAGCTTCAATGAATTAACTCCACTTTTGGGAACCTCTAAAAACCCACATTATTATCAAATTCGCCAGTTAAAAATCAACCACTTAATATAGTTATCCATAGATTTTTAGAGATTCCCTAGGGGCTATGGCGGAAAGTGCTGAGTGTGTTTTTAAAGTGTACGCTAATTTATCCTAAACCTTAGTAAACTAGACTTTTGATTATCAAGCTTTTTGATAGCTTTCAAAGTGCATGCTATTTGCAATTTTCATTCTATTTTAGTATATTATTGAAATAATTATTCCATTTGCAGCGACAAGCACTACCTGAGGATGTAAGGATGAAAACGGTCGGACATTTAATCAATGGCTCTGTGGTCGAGTCGAGTGAGCGCACCCAGGCGGTGTACAACCCCTCCACGGGTGCAGTGAGCAAACAAGTTGCCTTAGCCTCGAAAGCCACCGTGGAAGCCGCCATCACCGCTGCCCAAGCCGCCTTTCCCGCCTGGCGCGATACCCCACCCGCGAAACGTGCGCGGATTATGTTCCGCTTCAAAGAATTGCTGGAGCAAAACGCCACAGCGATTAACCAACTGATCGGCGAAGAACATGGCAAAATTTCCCACGATGCCGGTGGCGAATTACAGCGCGGTATCGAGAATGTCGAGTTTGCCTGCTATGCCCCCGAACTGTTAAAAGGTGAGCACTCGCGTAATGCAGGGCCTGGCATTGATGTGTGGAGCGAGTTTCAACCTTTAGGCGTGGTGGCGGGTATCACCCCCTTTAACTTCCCCGCGATGGTTCCCTTGTGGATGTATCCCTCGGCGATTGTCTGTGGCAACACTTTCGTCCTGAAACCGTCCGAACGTGACCCTAGCTCTACCCTGCTGATTGCCCAACTCGCCCACGAAGCGGGTTTACCCGCTGGTGTGTTGAATGTGGTGAATGGCGATAAAGAGGCCGTCGATACCTTATTAAACGATCCACGCGTACAAGCGATTAGCTTTGTCGGCTCGACTCCGATTGCCGAATACATCTATTCGACGGCTACTAAGAACGGCAAACGCTGCCAAGCCTTGGGCGGCGCGAAGAACCACGCTATTGTGTTAGCAGATGCGGATATGGATAATGCGGTCGCGCAATTGGTCGGTGCGGCGTTTGGTTCGTCCGGTGAGCGTTGTATGGCTTTATCCGTCGCGGTGGCGGTGGGTGACAAAGCCGCTGACTTATTAGTCGAGAAAATGACCGCGGCGATGCAAAGCTTGAAAGCCGGTGCGTATTCGGATAGTAGCAATGATTTTGGTCCCTTAATCACCAAAACGCATCAAGAGAAAGTCAAAGGCTATATTGATAGCGCAGAACAAGATGGTGCAAAGATTGTCGTTGATGGACGCACTGTGAAAGTCGCCGGATTTGAAAATGGCTTCTTCGTCGGTGCGACCCTGATTGATCACGTCAAACCGAGCATGCTTTCTTATAAAGAAGAAATCTTTGGCCCGGTGCTCCAAGTCATGCGGGCAGAGAGTATGGAAGAAGCGATGCAACTGATCAATGATCACGAATACGGCAATGGCACTTGTATTTTCACCCGTGATGGCGAGGCGGCGCGTTACTTCTCGGATCGGATTCAAGTGGGGATGGTGGGGATTAATGTGCCCTTGCCCGTACCGGTGTCCTACCACAGCTTTGGCGGTTGGAAGCGTTCCTTGTTTGGTGACCTTGCGGCGTATGGCCCGGATAGTATTCGCTTTTACACGCGCCGTAAGACCATTACTCAGCGTTGGCCTTCCTCCGCCGTGCGTGAGCAGGTGCAGTTCGCCTTTCCGTCCTAAACCTACACACTGTGAGGGGAGGGTAGCGCTAATTAGTTTAAACTAAGGATGATTCTATGAGTTCAGCGATACCCCCAACCTCAGCGCCAGTGCAGGCTTTGCCGCAGACGGTTGAAGAATTTCACGCTTTAATCGTCGCGCAACAGCCTAATTTAAGTGCTCGCCTCAAATTAGTGGCGGTATATCTGGTCGAACATCCACAACAAATCGCCTTCAACACCCTCGCGGAAATCGCTGAAAAAGCAGGCGTACATGCCTCGACTTTAGTGCGCTTTGCCAATTATTTCGGCTTTGATGGCTTCTCTGAAGTCCAACGCCTGTACAAAAATCAAATCATTGATCACCCTAGCAATTACCGCGAACGCATTAGCCAACTGAAAAAAGTCGATGGCAATGGCGAAGTCACACCCGCGTTATTACTGCACGATTTTGCTGAAGGCAATGGCTTGGCTTTAGGTTTATTGCAGCAGCAAATTAAACCCGAAGTCTTAGATGCCACCGTGCAAGCGCTCGCTAATGCCAATGAGATTTTTGTCTGTGGCGTGCGCCGCATGTATCCCACTGCGGTGTATATGGATTACGCACTCAGCCAAATGGATGTGCGCTGCCATGTGATCGACGGGCAGGGCGCAATGGCGCCGGAGCAGATGAAATGGATTAGCCCTGATTCGGTACTGGTCGCAATCACTTTTAATCCTTATGGACAAACTACCACCGAAGCGGTGCACTTCGCCCGCGAGAAGGGTGCGAAAATCGTGCTGATTACCGACAGCGAACTGTGTCCGCATACGCAAATTGCTGACCATGTGCTGATTGTACGCGAAGCAGATGTGCGGGGGTTCAGGTCATTGAATTCGACTTTGTGTTTGGTGCAGACTCTGTGTGTGGCTTTGGGCTATCGGCGGCAGTAACAAGGTTGTTAGTGCTTGATGTTGCTTAAGATTTTTGCTATTGCTTGGCTATCTATTTGATATTATTGAATTATATGTTCAGTTGCCTCTTTGCCAAAAGCCAGCATAGGTCAAACCTCCTAGGTGGTTTAGCGGATGCTTTTTTGGGGATTTCTGTGAGGTTTGTCGCTTGGTGAGCTGAGCGACACGTTGCAAGCTAAGGGCAACGAATACAAACTACCTTGAAGGAAATTCTCATGTCCAACTTACTCCAGCGCTATGCCAAACTTCCTATAGCTTTTCATTGGATTACGCTTTTATTAATCATCGCCGTTTATGCTTGCATCGAATTGCGCGTATTTTACCCCAAAGGCAGCGAAATACGTGATGGCTTGAAGCATTGGCATTATATGTTGGGTATTACTTTATGGGGGTTAACGCTGGTTCGTTTGGCAGTACGCTGGTTTAATCCCGTTCCACCAAAAGATAGTAGTATCAATCCACTACAGCGTTTTGCCGCAAGTTCTGTGCATTTTTTGCTGTATGCTTTGTTGGTCATTATGCCGTTATTAGGCTGGGCATTGCTGAGTGCGGAAGGCAAACCCTTAATTTGGTTCGGCCTACAATTACCTTCTCTGATTGGCGTGAATGAAGATTTAGCCAAACAGCTCAAAGAGATTCACGCCACGATGGGAACCTTTGGTTATTTCTTGATGGGTTTCCATGCACTGGCTGCTTTATTTCACCATTATGTGAAGCAGGATAATACCTTGCTGCGTATGCTGCCTGCTCGCGGCTAATGACTTTTCCATAGTACGGTAGCTAGGAACTTATTAGCTACCGCAGGTCTTTGATAATCTTAAATTTTCACTAATGACTTAACTACTTCTCCCTTCGACTTATTAATCTAGTCCTTTAGTCTAATTGTAATTAGAATTTAAAATTACTATATTGCTCGCTTTATTAGCAAGCAGCAGATGAGCCACTTGAATACAATAAAGCCGGAACGTTTGCAGGCGCGCATTCATCGTCGCGATGGTGATATAACGCGGGCGCATATCTTAGAAATTGCAGGACAGTTATTTGCTGAACGCGGTTTTGCCAATACCACCAGTAAACTGATCTGTACGCAGGCAAAAACCAATACGGCGGCAGTGAATTACCATTTTGGCAGTTATGGCGGTTTGTATCTGGCCGTTTTGCAGGAAGTGCATCAGCGCTTATTAAATCTGGATTATCTAACCTCTTTAGCCAATAGTGCTTTGCCTGCGCGCGACAAGTTAGCGCAGTTTATCGAAAGTTTGCTCTATGACTTGCTGGAGCAGCGTAGTTGGCATACCCGTTTGTGGGCGCGCGAATTAATTACACCATCGCCTCATGCCGCCGAAGCGATTCAAAGTTATGCCTTGCCCAAATTTGATGTGATTAATCGCTTGGTCGCCGATGTTACCGGACTTGCACTGGAAACACCTAGCTTGCAGCGCTGCGTGCTTAGCGTGATGTCGCCTTGCATGGTGCTGTTAGTGGTGAGTCATGAGTTAGATACGCCACTAACGCCGATTCTGCGCCAGCCTGCGGCTGATTTAGTCGAACATATTAAATTATTCATGCTTGCTGGCCTCGATGCCATTACTCACCAGCCATTCAATTTAAAAGGTAGTTAAACGTGAAGAAATTCTTCAAGAACTTTTTAATGTTCGCGTTGATGATTGCACTGGGTTTGGGGATCGTGCTGTTTCTGAAAAAAACGAAAAAACCGCTTGAGCATCAGACTAGTGAAATGGCTGCCCGCCCAGTGAGCGTTATGACAGTCACTCAGCAAGCTTTTGAAACGAAGGTGATCGCCTATGGCAATGTCGAGCCTGCGAGTGTATTGCAGGGCAAAAGCCAAGTCAGTGGCAAGGTAAGCTATATACATCCCAAGCTTAAAGTGGGGGGTAGTATCAACGCGGGTGAAGTAGTGACGGAAATTAATCCAGAAGATTACCAAACTTCCCTGGAGCAAACTCAAGCCGATTTGGCGGCAAGCAATTCGCAATTAGCTCAATTAAATCAAGAGGAGCGCAATGTGCGCCAAGCTTTGGTGGTGGCAGAAGAAAATTTAAAACTTGCGCAAGCTAATTTGAATAATGTGCGCCGCCAAGATGCGCCGGTGCGCAAGAATAATGAGTACATTCAGAAAAACCTGAATTTGTCGCGGCAAAATCTACAAATCACCCAGCAAAATCTGGCACTCGCCAAAAAAGAGCGAGTACGTTTACAAAAATTAGCCCAGCAACGCTTAATTGCGCTGAGCCAAGCTGAAAGCCAGCAGCAGCAAATGTTACAGCTCGAGCAACAGGTAGTAGGCCAACAGCAGGCTATCGTGCAAATGGAGCAACAGCTTAGTCAGCAAGACCAGTCTGAAGCCAAGCAGGATCAAAGTGTTTTGCAACAGCAGCAAACGATTTTACAACAACAGCAGCAAGTCACTGAGCTACAGGGGCAGTTGAAGATCTTCGAGAGTCGACGTGCTAGTGCTAATGCGCAAGTGAAGCGTGTAGAGCAGCAAGTCAATGGGCAGAAGACCAATTTAGGGCGCACCAAAGTCACCCTGCCATTTAGTGGTCGGATTAGTGCCGTGCATGTTGAGGTTGGCAGTGTGGTGGCGGTCGGTACTCTGCTATTTGAGGCGGATAATAATGTGGGGGTGGAAATTCGTGCTGAATTACCTACCCAACATCTACAAAATTTATTGTCTGGTTTAAATGGGCAAACAGCGGATTACAGCGCGGCGAATATGGCTGTATTAATGCAGACTTTGAATCTACAAGCCAAGGTTAAAATGGTTGGTGCTGGCGAACAAGAAGAGCGCGTGGCGCGTGTAGATCGTTTAGCTGAAGCGGTTGACCCAGTGAGTCGTACTTTGGGCGTGGTAGTGGTGGTTGATCAGCCCTATGCAAAGGTAGTCGGCCAACAACTGCCTTTATTGAAAGGTATGTATGTTGAAGTCAGCTTATCCGCCTTGCAAAAGGCTGCAATTGTGATCCCGCGCAAAGCTGTACATCAAGGGCGTGCTTATTTGATGAATGCTGAGCAGCGTTTAGAAATTCGCCCAATTAGTATTCAAAGTCAAGAAGGTGAGCAAGTCGTTGTTGCGAGGGGCTTACAAGCGGGTGATCAGTTGATTGTGAATGATCTGATTCCTGTGATTCCCGGCATGCCTTTATTGGTAGAGAATCAAGCTAGTGTGGCGAATAAAGCTGCTGAACCACAGCCTACAGGTATACGTTAATGGATAAAATGCTGCGCTATTTTGCGGTGCATCCAACCGCAGCCAATATCCTCATGATGAGCATTGTATTATTGGGTTTGGCAGTGCTACCTAATTTGAATAAAGAAACCTTTCCGCAGTTAAAGGCACGTTTAGTGAGTGTCTCGGTGCCCTTCCCTGGTGCGAGTCCTGCGGAGGTCGAGGAAGGCATTTGCCGCCGTTTGGAAGATGCTACGGATGGGATTAGTTTCTTAAAAGAGCAGCGCTGTGAATCACAAGATGGGGTTGGCACGCTCACTGCGGAAATGCAGGAAAGCGGCGAAATTAAGCAATTTAAGGACGATATACAAGCTGCCGTTGATAGCATTACTGATTTCCCAAGTGGTGTGGAAGATGTCACGGTGCGTGAGCTAGGGCGAATTGATTCAGTGGTGGTGGTGGCGATTAGTAGTGATTTAAGCCAGCCAGAGCTTAAAGCCTTGGCTGAGGATTATCGTAATCGGTTACTGGCAGTGCCAGGCGTGCCGATAGTTGAAGTATTGGGCTTTTCGCAGCATGAATACACGGTGCTACTCAAGCCGGAAATGCTGCAAAAATATAAACTCAGTGTGCAAGATGTCGCAAATTTAATTCGTGTACAAGCACTGGATACGCCAGCAGGCATAGTCGAAACCCGCGAGCGCAGTTATCAAATTCGCTTTGAAAATTTGCGCCGTACACCCGAGCAATTGGCAGACTTGGTGATTATGGGCAATAGCCGTGGTGCGCAAGTACGTTTAGGGGATATTGCCAGCATTGAGAACCGTTTTGAGAAACGTGAGGCGCGCACCGAGTTAAATGGTCGTCCCGCCGCTTCTTTATTAGTCAGTAAAAATAAAACCGACGATACCTTAACGGTTTATAAAGCCGTCAAAAGTTTTATTGATGCAGAAAATGCGCAATTACCAGAAGGCACCCACCTTTATATTACCCAAGATTCGGCTTCGATTGTGCAAGATCGGTTGAACTTATTACTATCCAATGGTTGGCAGGGTTTTGGCTTAGCCACCTTCGTGCTGTTTTTGTTTTTTAATTGGCGCTATACCTTTTGGGTGACTTTAGGCTTGCCGATTTCTTTCATGGGTGGTTTGGTGGTAATGAGCGTGTTTGGCATTACTATCAATATGATTTCTATGGTTGCTTTGCTGATGGCGATAGGGATTTTGATGGATGATGCGATTGTGCTCTCAGAAAGTATTGAGAGTGAATACCGCAAAACCCAGCGCCCGCTGCAAGCAGTATTAACAGGCACGCAACGTGTTGCAGGTGGAGTGTTCTCGTCTTATCTAACCTCTGCTTTTTTATTTGGCAGCTTGTTGTTTATGAAAGGTGATTTTGGGCAAATCTTGGGGGTTTTACCTGTGGTGCTCTTATCCGTATTGACCGTGAGTTTGATTGAGGCATTTTTAGTCTTACCACATCATTTAAAACAATCCCTCGAAACCCACCAAGAAGACAAAAAATGGCGCTGGCGTCTCGCTTTTGAGGCAGGGTTTGATCGGCTGCGCCAAGCAGTAGGCTGGTTCGCCGATTTAGCGATTCGCTGGCGTTATCTAGTCGTGGGTGGGGCAATCGCTTTGTTGATTGTGTCCGTCAGTTTATTGACCACCGGCATCATCAAATTCAAAGGTTTTCCCGATATTGAAGGGAATCGTTTGGAAGCGCGCATTTTACTGCCACAGGGTACGCAGCTAGAGCGCACTGAACAGGTGGTGGGGAGTTTGCTAACGAGCTTACAAATCACGCTGGAGCAATTGCCCAAAGAGTCACAAGGCGATTTAGTCAAAACGATTCAAGTCAGTTATAACACCAATAACGATGCGCATGAATCGGGCGCACATTTAGCCACCATTGCGCTGGATTTATTGAATGCAGAATTGCGTACCAATTCCTTAAATGAATTAAAGCGGCGTTGGCGTGAAAATACGCCAGTGATTGCGGATGTGGTCAATATTCAATTCAAAGAGCCGGTGTTTGGCCCCGGTGGGCAAGCGATTTCCATGCGCTTGAAAGGTGCTGATCTGCAGCAGCTTTCGCAAGCTTCATGGGCTTTGCAAACTTGGCTGGCAGGTTATGGCGGTGTTTCCAATGTGCTTGATGACCTGCGTCCTGGCAAACCGCAATTTCGCGTGACCTTATTGCCGGGTGCATTAAATTCAGGTGTCGATGCCCAGTCATTAGCAACACAGTTACGTGCGGCTTACCAAGGTGTCAAGTTGGATAAGGTGTATCAAGGTGCTGAATCTTATGAAATTAATGTCAAGTTAGATAGCTCCCCTGAGCAGGCTTTAGCAGCATTTGAGCAACTCACGATTTTATCCAAACAAGGCCAGCCGATTCCTTTAAATGCGATTGCCAAGATCGAAGAGCAGCGCGAGTTTTCGCGCATTATGCGCATTAATCATCAACGTACAGTCACCGTGGGCGCGGATGTAGATTCCGATCTAGCGAATGCAGCGGAAATTATTACAGACACCCAAACACGCTTTTTACCCAAGCTAGCCGCTGATTATCCCGGTCTAATAGTGGGTTTAGAGGGCGAAACTAAAAATAGCCAAGAGACCGGGCGCTCGGTATTAGTCGGTTTTGTATTAGGCATTGCAGGGATCTATTTTCTACTCAGTTTGCAGTTCCAAAATTATCGTGAGCCAATTGTAGTGCTGCTGAATATACCGCTAGCTTTAATTGGTGTGATTTGGGGACATTACTTAATGGGCTTGAATATGAGCCTACCCAGTATGATTGGTTTTGTCGCCTTGGCGGGTGTGGTGGTGAATGATTCGATTCTACTGGTGGAGTTCGTCAAACAACGCAGCGCTGAGGGCATGAGTTTGCATGAAGCGGCAGGGCAGGCAGTGCGCGACCGTTTTCGTGCGGTGTTTCTCACCTCAGTGACCACGATTGCAGGCATGACCCCCTTATTGACTGAGACTAGCTTGCAGGCGCAAGTTTTAATCCCGTTAGTCGCCAGCGTGGTGTTCGGCATGTTGTCTTCCACGATATTGATTCTAGTAGTATTACCTGCGGCTTATGCGATTTTAGAGGATAGCGGTTTCGCGAAATTACCAGCAACGATTGATGTATTGGCAACGGCAGAAGCTAAGTGAGTTATGCGGGATGGTGCTCAGACTTTGGTGAGTAAGACCAAAGTCTCAAAATGTGCCGTATGCGCAAACATATCAAAGACTTGCACGCGCTGGATTTTGTAGCTTCTCAGTCGTTCTAAATCTTGCGCCAAGCTCACTGCATTGCAGCTTGAATAAAGCAGTGCGGGTGGATTCAAATTCGATAATTGCTCACAAAGTTCTGCGCCAATACCGCGTCGAGGTGGGTTCACAATCACCAAATCGGGTGGCGCAGTCTTCGTTTGATCGAATTGACCCGAATCGAGCGCTTGAAAATGAATATTCTTTAAGCCCAAAGCCTGCGCGGAATCACGTGCACAAATAATTGCTTCTGGCTCAATCTCAATGCCAGTGAGTTGCGTATCGGAATTGGCACAATGCAAACCAAAGCCACCGACACCACAGAATAAATCCCAAATTACTTGTGGCTCTAAGGCTTGTGTCCATTCGCGTGCCGTTTGATAGAGTTTTGCAGCCACCGTTGGATTGGTTTGGAAAAAGCTTTTCGGGCGAATGTATAAAGGTACATGATTAAATTGCTCAGGCAGGCGTATGGCTTCGCTTAAAAAAATCTCTTGTTCACCTTCTAAAATCGCCATGTGTACTGGCTGAATATTCGCGGAAATCACGGTGATCTTCGGGTAATCAGCGAGCAACAGTGGCAGATTAGTTTGAATGCGCGGAATGACTTGTTCACTACGCAGTACGAAGCGCAGCATATATTGATCGTAAGCGCTGCTGTGGGTGAGCAGGATATATTTTAATTCGCCTTTTTGTTTATCCAGGCGATAAGGCGGCAAACCGGCTTGCTGAATCCAGTGTTCTAGGCGCTGTAATAAACCTTGCATCGGTGCTGGATAGAGCATGCAATCGGTCAAGCTGAGTGCTTGTCCATTCGCATCAATAATCCCCAAAATCGGCTCGTGGGCTGCACCCAAAGCCACCATTTTGGCCTTATTACGAAAGCCTTGTGCGGGGCTAGCGATTGGCTCCAGCCATTCTTCCACGCTAAAGTCTGCTAATAAGCGCTTTAATTCAGCTTGCTTAGCCGCTAATTGTTGCGCATAAGGCTGATTCAGCCAGCGACAGGATAAGCAGCGTTGTGCTTGAAAGTGTGGGCAATGTAGGGAGGTTTGGGGCATGTTGAGGCTTAGTCAGCACAAAGAACAGTATCTTAACCAGCATCGGCGTTTAACAAAAGCACAGCCAGTATTCGAGTTTAGAAATACTGGCTGGTTTAACGAGATTAAGCGGCTTTTTGTTGCTCTAATGAATCGAGTACATCATCGCCTAAACGGTTCAAGCTGCTGATAATCGCTTTCAAGGAAGCAGTGATAATATTCTCGTCAATTCCCACCCCATAAGTCGAGGTCGCTTGTTCGTTCGGCGTGAGTTCGACAAAAGCGCAGGCGCTGGCATGGCTACCTCCGCGGGTATTATTCATCGAGCGCTCTTCGTAACTATGCACATTCACCGCAATTCCGATGCTAGTTAAGGCATGAATAAAGGCATCAATCGGGCCATTGCCTTCGCCTGTCACCCATTGCGCTTCGCCATTAATGCTCATCAATAGCCGAATACCTTGGCGCTCATCGTGTTCAAATAAGTGATGTTGTTGATAGGCGAAAGTCGCTTGGGCAGTGATGTAATGTTCGCTAAACAACTGCCATAAGTTTTCCGCGCTCATTTCTTGCCCAGAGGTATCCATCTGTTCTTGCACCCTTGCCGCAAATTCAATCTGTAAGCGGCGCGGCATGACAATGCCATAACTGGTTTCCAATAAATAAGCAATGCCGCCTTTGCCTGACTGACTATTGACGCGAATCACGGAATCGTAAGACCTACCCACATCGGCAGGGTCTAACGGCAAGTAGGGCACATTCCACAAGGCATCCGGCTGTTGCGCGGCCAAACCCTTTTTAATCGCGTCTTGGTGTGAGCCAGAAAAGGCAGTAAACACCAAATCACCCACATAAGGATGGCGTGGATGAATTGGGAGTTGAGTGCAATCTTCCACCAAACGCGCGACCGCATTAATATTGGAAAAATCCAATTGTGGATCAATGCCTTGGGTATATAAATTCAGCGCTAAAGTCACCAAATCGACATTGCCGGTGCGCTCGCCATTGCCGAATAAACAACCTTCCACCCGATCTGCGCCCGCCATTAAACCTAATTCGGCGGCAGCCACCGCCGTGCCACGATCATTGTGTGGGTGTAAGCTTAAAATAATGCAATCGCGCTGGTTTAAATGGCGGTGCATCCATTCGATTTGATCGGCGTAAATATTCGGCGTTGCCGCTTCCACGGTAGCGGGCAAGTTGAAAATCAATTTATTGCTGGGGGTAGGTTGCCACGCAGCGGTGACAGCATTGCAGACTTCTAAAGCAAATTCCAATTCCGTAGTGCTAAATAATTCGGGGCTGTATTGCAAAGTCCAGTCAGTTTCGGGATGTTCAGCCGTTAATTGTTTGATCAAGGTCACTGCATTCACCGCCATTTCCACCACTTCCGTGCGGCTCATATCAAATACGACATCGCGAAACTGCGGGCAAGTCGCGTTATACACATGCACAATCGCTCGTTTTGCGCCCTGCAACGACACAATCGTTTGGCGGATTAAATGCTCACGCGCTTGGGTCAATACCTCAATCGTCACATCCTCAGGAATATGCTGGTCGGTAATTAATTGGCGCACGAAATTGAAATCAGTTTGCGAAGCCGATGGAAAACCCACTTCAATTTCTTTAAAGCCAAGTGCACATAACTGCTTGAACATCCGCAACTTTTGCCCACTAGCCATTGGCTCAAATAAAGACTGATTGCCATCACGCAGGTCGGTGCTCATCCAAATTGGCGCATGGGTAAGCGTGCGGCTCGGCCATTGACGCTCAGGCAAGTTAATCGGTGGAAAAGCGCGGTATTTGCTAGCGGGATGCTTCAACATGGATAGGGCTCGTTATGGATTAATGCAGCTAGTGTATAGAACTTGTGTGAGTAGATGATTGCGTTTTAAGTCCTTAAAATAAAAAATTTTAGCATAAAATTGTGATAAATATGGTTAAGTTGGTTTTTTATGCCTAATGAGTGAGCTGCTATGCAATTAGATCGCTACGATTATCAAATCCTCAAACTCTTGCAACAAGACGGGCGCATGAGTAATCAAGACTTAGCGGATCAGATTGGACTTTCACCATCGCCTTGCTTACGGCGGGTACGGGCGCTGGAGGAAGCGGGGATTATTCAGTCCTATCACGCCTTAATTGATGCCAAACAGTTGGGCTATACTTTGATGGCCATTATTTCTATCGCGATGGATAAGCATACGGGTGAGCGCTTTGAGACCTTTGATCAGCAAATCTCTGCTATTCCTGAAGTCTTGGAATGCCTGTTGATTACGGGGCAGACAGCGGACTATCAACTCAAAGTGATTGTGAAGGATTTAGATCACTATCAAGATTTGCTCTTAAATCGGATTAATCGTATTACGGGTGTCACCAGCGTACATACTAGTTTTGTGCTGCGTAAAGTGGTGAATACGCCACATCTGCCCTTGGATTTAGGCAATCCAATCTCAAGCTAATGCATGTATCTGTGTAAAAAACTAGTCTATGCTTGAGTTATTGGCGTATTTTGGGTGAAGTTATGGTAGAAGGCTTAAGTCATTCCACTCTGAATCTTGGTCGTTATCAGTATGATTTAATTCGACAAGTCTTGTCAGATTCACAGGGAATGACCTGTGTTTTACGCCATCAGTCTCTTAGAGTTTTACATTATCTGGCGCAGCACACTAATCAAGTGGTGTCGAAAGCTGAATTATTTGCTTCGATTTGGCGTGGATTAAATGTAACCGATGATTCTTTAGTACAGTGTATTGCTGATATTCGCCAAGCCTTACAAGACAAAAACCACCAGATTTTAAAAACTTTGCCACGACGGGGCTACAGCTTAATAAGCTCACCCAGTCATTCTGTGGTAGCTCCCGTGTGTGAGGAACTCTTACCTTTACTAGGGCGTACTCAGGAGTTACAAGAGCTAGAGCAAATGCTGTTTGATCCAGCCTGTCGCTTAATCACTATTTTAGGATTTGGTGGGGTCGGTAAATCAAGATTGGCTAAAGCCTTGCTTAAACACAGCGCTCTGCAATTCCCACAGGGTAGTTATTTCATTGAGTTAGCAGCGGTGCACTGTGCAGAATTAATACCGAGTGCTATTGCCCAAGCGCTAGATCTCAGTTTGCAAGGGCAGCGCCCACCGGTTGAGCAGTTGCAACGCTTTTTAGTAGGCAAATGTAGCTTATTGATCTTGGATAATATCGAGCACTTAGTGCTTGAGGGAGCGCTTTGTGAACGCTTATTAGCTAGTTGCCCACAGTTAAAAATAGTGACCACTTCACGCCAACCGCTCCAAGTGTATGGTGAGTGGTTATACCACTTGCGAGGTTTAAGCCTAGTAACCGACTTGGCTAGGTCTCAAACCTGTGCTGCGGTTGCCTTATTTATGCAGGCTGCACGCCGCGTCCATTATCAGTTTTCGCCCACGATGGATGATCAAGCACTGATGCTTGAAATTTGTCGCTTGGTGAATGGTATGCCCTTGGGGATTGAGATTGCGGCCAGTTGGCTGAAGCATTTATCTTGTGCCGAAGTTTTAAAAGAATTGAAGCAGCATCTACACTCCGTCGATCCTGCAGCACCAACAGAAGCGATGACGGCCTTAAACCAAGTGGTGAAACAAAGTTGGCAAATGCTCAGCCCTCGTGAGCAGCAGATTATGCAAAGCTTGGCTTTCTTTCGCGGTGGCTTTACGCGAGAAGCTGCTTCTGCAATCACGGGTGCTCGCTTGGCGGATTATAGCGGTTTGATTGATAAGTCGATGGTGAGCCGCCAGCCAACGGGTCACTATGTTGTGCATGAAGTCATGCGTCATTATGCCAGTCATTTATATCTCGCTGAAGCCAGTCATCTCAAAACTGCCCAGCGTTTTGTGGACTATTACCTTGAAATGGCAAGCACCGCCGATGCGGGTATTTTAGGTGGGCAACAATTTACTAGCATCAAGCAATTAGCCCAAGAGCATGATAATTTGCGCGAATGCCTACGCTTATGTGCTGGGGCTGACTCCCCATCAACGGCTTTACCCCATTTAGGTTTAAAGCTAGTTGGGGCTTTGGGGATGTTCTGGTTTTTGGCTAATCATTGGCAAGAGGGGTATCGCTGGTCAGATCATTTTTTGAAACTGCATCAGCAGACACCGCCGTCTTTAGCTCAAGGCATGGCTTTATTAGCAGCGGGTGGGATTTCGGCGGTTCTCGATAAATACAGCGTGGCTGATCAGTATGTGAGCACAGGTTCTAAAATGGCAGCACGTTTTGGGGGCAAAATACCTGTAGCGAGATGTTTATTTGTTCAGAGTATCTTGCGGCGTTTACAAGGCCGTTACTTAGAGTCGGTCGATTGTGGTCAGCAGAGTATGCAGTTGTTCATGGATGCTGGCGATGAGGGGGGCTATCAGATTAACTTGGTGAATGTTGGGCATGCTTTGCTCAAACTGGGGCGCTATGATGAGGCGATTTCTCGATTTGAAGAGTGTATTAGTTTAAACCAAAAGATTGGTTTGACCTTAAGCCTGCCTTATGCACTGATTAATCTAGGTCGAGTGAATGCACAGTTGCAGCAGACTCAAGCCGCTCGAACCTATTTACAGCAAAGTCTTCAAGTCACCGATCAATTGGGTTTTTTACTGTATCGCGCTCAAGCCTTCTGCATTTTAGGTTGGTTAGAGCTAAGTGAAGGCAATCTCGAACAAGCTTTAAGTTTTTTACAGAATAGTATGAATGATTATCTACATTTAGGGGATCGAGAAGGGCAGATCGCAGTGATGCAGGGTTTTGGGGTAGCCAAAGCATTTCAAGGTGACTTAAAAATAGCTTGGCAGTGTCTAGCAGCCGCTGAAGATTTGGCTAAGCATCTAGGTTTAACTGGTTTTACAGAGTATCAGCCCTTGTTGAATGAAGCCAAACAACGGATTCAACAAGGACTGAGTGCGAGCGAGTTGGCTTTGCAGGGGCATTTAGCTTTAGTCAGTACGCTTGAGATAATATTCAATACCACACTTGCTGAAACGATAGCCAAGCCTGTTTAGCGAGTTACTGTAATAATCTGATGTTTTTAAAGTTTGAGCAAGCTATATTAATTGGGCTGAAGTGTTCCAGGGCGTACTGGTGCAAGGATGCCCGAAGGTAACGGTTTGTATTTATAAGGTGTTGGGCTGATATAGCCCTCACACTCTTTTAAAGCAGAACCTTTCTGTCCACTTATTTTGGAGCAATCTGCTCCCTCAAATTTTCCACAAGCATTTATATCTCCACTAGGTGCAGCTATATCAGCGGTAGAATGTTCGTCTTGCCCATTATTACTTGCGCACACACAACTGCATTTTACATATCCTTGACTTTTTGGCAATGCATATAGGGAATTAGTATATCCCATGAAAGCTATTGTGAATGCGCTAATGTAAAATACTTTTTTCATAAATAACCTCAGCTTTAGTAATTAATCGATCATGATTTAGATAGGAAAACTGCTTCTGCTACAAAGCTTTTGTAGAAATTTTGTAGGAATATCTACTTACGGCGAAAAATACTTCCACTTGAATTAACAACCCATGGCCTACCAGAGCTTTCCGCTGAAACTTGTGTTGCACCACCACTAACAGTTAGCCATGAGTTTTCATTCTCCACCCATTTATGAATGCCATAACCACCACTCGTGGAGTCGCTACCAATTACCCATACAGTATTGCCACCAATACCGATGTCGTTAGCGGCACCAGGCATTTGTTGCCAACTACTTCCATTTCTACGATATATGTTACCAGATGAATTCACGACCCAAGGAGTACCTTGTGAATCAACATCTATTCTTAATGCACCACCTTTTACTTTATCCCAACCTGAACCATTCCATTTATGAATACCGTAACCTCCACTAACAGCACCAGTACCTATTACCCAAATGGATCCATCACCACCAATACCTATATCCTTAGCTGCTCCAGGTTTTTGCTCCCAACGCCGTCCATCCCAACGATAAATATTCCCTAAAGAATTCACTACCCAAGGAGTACCGTTTGGTTCTACGTCTATTCGGACGGCACCACCTACTACTTTGTACCACCCATTTTTATCTTTATCCCATCCATGAATGGTATAACCACCACTTTCACGACTAGTGCCTATTACCCAAACTGATCCATCAGCACCTAAACCAATATCTTTAGCAGCTCCCGGCAACAAATCCCAATCAGATGCTTGAGCATTCAGGCTCGCAAATAATAGATTGACAGCTAAGATAATTTTGTACTTCATAAGTAAACCTCACTGAATACTATATAGTTTTTAAATACGGAGTCAGAAAAATCTTTTTTATAAGATTTTGTTGTTTAAGCAACAGCACTAGACTAGCTATAATCGAGTCGATTTTCCTGAAATTTGTACGAAAAATAAACGAAAAAATTTTGGTAGTTCATCTTTAAAGTATTTTAAAATAATCTATCTCCTCTAATCTCCATAAAGTTCACAAGTAATAGATTCAAAACCATCACAACTTACTGATTGGCAAAGTGCTTTATCTCCTAAAATATAAGTGGACGCATAACGACCTATATTTGTTGCTTGTTTAAAAGCAGTTGCATGAGATGATAGTTTGGTCTTATTGTTGAGTTCACACCATGCGTCAGCAGCAGGTTTACCACATTGCACGCCACGCTTTAAACACCAATCTAAGCGATAGCTTTGTATAGTAATAGTGGTATTATGATAAGTTACCTTGGTAGCATTATTGTTAGATGGTGTCGGTGGAGGCGGAACGACGGGTGGAGTAGCTATAGAGTCTTTTGACCATGTGGAGTTATTATCCCAACGAATGTTTTTTCCATTATTTTCGATTCGCCCCGTACAACAACCCGGATCATCAGTGAAATTGACTGAGATTAAATGCTCGCCATTATGGTATTTGTAGTAAATGCCTTCAAATGGACCACGCTGCTTATGGTTAATGTAAATAGTCAGTTTTGTATTATTTTGTTGAATAAATTCGCTGCCATTATTCCAGTAGCCTCCTATAGTGAATGGAGTGTTGGCATAAAGCACATGAGTAATCGTGCCTGTACTAAGTTCAGCATTGAGATGGTTGGTATATATAGTTAGCATGCTGAGTAATATAAGTCTGAATTTCATAAGGTTCTCCTAAAAATAGTATGTTGTCATTAAGTTTAATTTTACTACTCTAATGATTTTTTTGAAAAAAAACCTAACTCTCTAGGCTCTAAACCTAGAGAGTTGAGTTTTAAGATTTATTCAATTCGTGAAAAGATAAAACTAGCAGTCTGACTCCAAGGACTTACTCCATTAGAATTAATGGCTTGAACCTTCCAAGCATATTCCTCCCCTTCTGTGAAACTTATGCTGCTTTGTATACTCCATGAGTTACGACTGAAATCATGGGTAAGTTGGTTTTTATCATAAGTAGTTTCAAGGAGGATGATGCCAGTGGATTTTTTGGCAACCCAGAGTTTATATTGTTCAGCATTACTGACATCTGACCATTCAAAGAAACTCGCTTCAACGCCACCAATCGGCCAGAGTAACTGCGGTGCAGTTGGTGGACTGCCTGCACCTAGTATTTTGAAGGTCTGACTTGCAATTGCACCTGCACCAGCACTATTCAAGGTTTGAATCGACCACGTAATCGAATTGGTATCTTGAATAGAGAAGGGGCTAGTATATTCGCAGGTTTGAGTGATACTTTCTGGAGGGCAGCCTGCTTCTTCAAAAGACGAGGTGATATCAATAATATTACCTACTTTAAGACGGTAATGCGTTGCTGCTTTTACCGTTTTCCAAGTGAAAACTGGCTTATTATTAGCAATTGTACCTGTAGGTGCTAGTAAGCTCGCTGCAAGTGGCGGTCTTGGGGTCGAGGCAGTAAAATTCTTAGCGGGGCTCCATGCTCCTATGCCTGCTGCATTAATAGCCCTAATACTCCAAGAGTAATTGTTGCTAGCTAGAGTGGGATTAGGGGTGACTGAACAAACTAATAAAGTATCAAGGCAACCAGCTTGCTCGGGACTATAGCGTTGTGTTAACACTTGACCCAAAGCATTTCTAACGCTCAATTCATAACTATCCACATCAGTTAAGGCCTGCCAGCGATAATTAGGTTGGTTTAAACCTAAGTCACCTTCAGGTGCTAATAGCGATACTACTCCGGGTAAATTCACAAGATTAAATGATAATGGTTCACTTAAAGCTGAGTAGCCATTGATATTATTATTCGCCTCTACCCACCAAGTTCCAAAACCCGCTATGCTAATGTTAGGTGTAACCTTACAAATACCTTTACCCTTGGCACAACCTAAACTAGTTGCAGTGTACCAAGCTTCGATTTGTTTTCCGCTACGATCATTAACAATCAATTGATACCAGTTGGCATAATGTACAGCTTGCCACTGATAAGTGGGTGTGGTGCTAGCAATATTACCTTTAGGTGCGATTAGAGTTGGGGCTGGGCGTGAAATTCGGTAGTTGGCTACTCGTTTGGCTGTCGTGTTAAGTTGGCGGTGATTATTCGCACCATTGTTAATATCAGCTACACCCATTGGCTCATCATGAAAGTTAATATCGGGATTTGACCAATAATTGAGCCGTGTACAGTTTTTTGCAGGGCAATTGATTTTATCATTATAAGCCATGATAGTACGCCATCCAGCCACTGTATTAATATAGCCAAAATTATAACCGGCACCTGGATTACCCCCATCTCTAATGATTACAGCGCGATCGTGTTTTGCTCCTAAATTATGCCCTATTTCATGTGCAAATGAATAGTTTCCAATGGCACAGGTATAATCTACTACTGAAAAGGCAGATTTCGCTTCTAATTGAGTATATCCAAGTCCACAGGATTGGGGTGCTTTAGGGTTATTCGCTGGTGGTGGAGGTGTCGGTACTAATAAAGAAACAACATCTGCAGCATACTTATCACGGAGCTGATGGATGCTATCTATAATGCCGTCATCAGTTCTAGTTAAATCAGTTAATGCATTCTTTAACGAGCGATCAGTAACCACATAATCAATTTCTGCCCGATGAGCTAACCGTATGCGGTGTTTAATATCCGAGTTAGCATAGCCTTCATTCGTTTCGGTGATCGCAAGATCAATTAGTGCTTCCATAGAGTTTGCACCACCTGCATCTTCACGAGCTGCTCTGGTATACATGACTAAGACATCAATAATAGAACCATCATCGCCATCTAAAGCAGGTGCTGCTTTGAGGGAGGCTTCGTTATCATCATTTGAATGATCAATAGCTTTAGATTCTCCTAGATTCTCATCAGGAGGGTGATCTGCTGGGAATTTGTTGGGGGCGATTTCTTTTAGAGTGTGATCTAAAATATTACCGTTAACAGTGCGTTGTAATTTTTTCGGTAAAGCACGGATTTGAAAGGTTCTTAACTTATAAGTAATATTGCCTTGTAAAATAGTGCCACGCTTAATCAAAACAACACTACTTAAAGGATCATCCTTGATCTTACCAATAATAGCTAAGCTTCCTACCGAAGCGGGTTCGAGCCGTGTCACCGAAACAGGCAGGACTTGCCCAAATAGATCAAGTTGAAAATCCAAAGCAGCTAATTTTGATGTGCTGAGTTTATTATCACTAGCAGTCGCCATTGTTGAGGGAAACTGTGCTAAAAACTGAGTATTTAAACTGATCGGTACGGCTTGAATAGTGCTAAGGTCTTTAGCAGTCGACTTAAGATCAGGAGTCGAGGTGAGCGTAAATAGTGACTGGCTACTAGCAGTCGTCGCAGCTAAACTCGGCTTGATGGCAAGGATAAATAACAGAATTAGTGTGGGGAATAACCAATAGTAGTTATTTTTAAATTTTGAAATAAACATTAATAAGCTCTCAAAAAAAATAGAAATTTATTTAGAAAAGAGAGGTTATTTATTATTAATAGCCTCTTCAAGTTTAATAGAAGTTAATTAAACTAATTATCATGAATGATAACACCCGGAGTAGGTTCACAAGTAATAGATGCAAAACCGTCACAAGAAGGGGCTTGGCAAAGGGTTTTATCGCCTAAAATATAAGTAGGGGCGATTCTTCCTATATCCGGCGCTTGTGTAAACTGAACGGAGCGCCACTGATAAATGCCTTTTATGGCTGCACACCAAGAGTCAGCCGCCGGTTTCCCACATTGAGTACCACGATGTAAGCACCAATCTAAGCGATAGCCATTTAGTTGAATCCTGTCATCATGATAAGTTCTTTTTGAAGGCGGAGTTCTAGGGGAATCAGGTGGTGGCACAACTGGATCAGGTTTAAATTTATCCTTAGTCCATTGAGAGTTATTACTCCATTGAATGATTCGCCCATTCATATCAATCCGGCCTGTACAACAACTCGGTGCATCTGTAAAATCTACAGAAATTAAATGTTCACCATTATTATATTTATAATAAGAGCCATTAAATGGGCCGCGCTTTTTATGATCAATATAAACCGTTAGTTTAGTGCCATTTTGGATGATGAGTTCAGCACCCTTATTCCATTGACCACCTAGTAGTAAAGGGTGATTAACATAGCTTTCGGCTAAAGCTAATTCACACCCACTAAGTAGCAAGCTAATCAATAGTAATTGAGATTTCATGATAACTCCCTTATGGGTAAAGTTTCTTAAGCTTGGGTGGGCTATTTAAACCTCTTAATGATTATTCACGTGTGCAGCTACGACATGAAGGTGGGCAAAATTCATAGGTTTTAATTTTGCAAGTCATATTCTCGGTAGGAACTGGAATACGGGGCGGATTGCAGGAATCAGGAGGGTCTTGTGGTTCTAATTCCCACACACCATTATTGCAAACTGGAATAAGGCAGGGCTTGCAGGTGAATTTGCAACCGATGGATCTGGGTTTTTTATTGGCCTTGCAACTATTATCCGCATAATATTCAGCGCTATACTGGCTATTGACTATTAACTCAGGCAAGGCTTGATGAATAAAGCGGTCAGCGGCTCCTATTGAAGGTATCAATAATAAAGCAACTATCGGTAGTTTGATCAAGATGTTCATCGCTTCCCTCCGAACTGACGACACTCGTTGTTTTACTTAACCTAATCACCCAAGCGCTCGCAAACTGGCTAGGGATTGAGGTTTCATGACCCTTAGTTTCCGTTGATTGCACCATTTTGTCCTGAAATTTTGACGAAAAATAAACGAAATCTGCTGAGCTTCTGGCTTAAAGCTAGGCTAGAATCCAAGTTTATTTCAATGAATGGACAACCTAAGATGCAGGTTCAGCTAGAGCAGCAGCCACGTCCCGGCGTATTCAGTCGCTTTTTTCGTGGAGTCAGTCGTTGGTTAGCAGTGATTAGACGTTGGGGATTAAACCTTTTAACCCTATTGGTATTAATTTTTTTAGTGACACTCTTGGTTCGAGGCTGTTCGACTGCCGAGTCAGGGCTACAGATCAAAGATAAAACGGCTTTAGTCTTGAACTTAAAAGGTCAATTAGTCGAGGAAAAAAGTACCCCTGATGACTCGCTGTTATCGCTCGCCAGTGGTAATGAACTGAATGCCGAGGTGCAATTACGCGATTTGCTAACCCTCTTAGCAGCGGCGGCTAAAGATCCTAAAATCACCCGCGTTTTATTGAAATTGGATGAATTTGACGGCGGCGGTTTAGCCTCTTTGCGGGAAGCAGCGGCGGCTTTAAAACGCTTTGAGGCGTCCGGTAAACCGGTGATTGCATGGTCCAGCAATTATTCGCAAGCACAATATTTCTTGGCGGCACATGCCAATGAAGTTTTGCTCGATCCGATGGGCGGCTTAATGCTGGATGGTTTAGGCGGTGAGAGTAATTATTACGCCGAAGCCTTGGAGAAATTTGGGGTCAAATTTCATGTCGTGCGCACTGGGCCGTATAAAAATATGGCTGAACAATATACCGATAAAGCGCCCTCAGCCGCCACCTTGGAAGCTTCTGCTTACTTACTGGATGATTTATGGTCGATCGTGACGACTGAAATTGAACAGGCGCGTGAGCTACCAAAAGGCAAAATCATGCAATTGATTAATGACTTACCTGCACCTTTAATAGCAGCCGGTGGTGATTTAGCCAAAATGTCTTTGGATTACGGCTTAGTCACTGGCTTAAAAGACATCCAGCAAGTGCGTGATGAGTTCATTAAAGCGGGCGAAGCCGATACTGAAAATCATACCTTCCGCCAGATAGGTTATGAGGCTTATTTTGCCAGCTTGGCTAAACCGGATACCCGTGGTGATGGTGTGGGCATTATCGTTGCTGAAGGTGAGATTATTGATGGCGAAGCACCCCGGCGCACGATTGGCGGCGAGTCAACCGCGGCTTTAGTACGTGAAGCGCGCTTGGATGATACGGTTAAAGCTATTGTTTTGCGGGTGAATTCTCCGGGTGGTGCGGTCTTTGGTTCGGAATTAATTCGGCGTGAATTAGCGGCAGCACGTGCAGCAGGCAAGCCGATTGTGGTGTCAATGGGCGATGTGGCTGCTTCGGGTGGCTATTGGATTTCGACCGCCTCTGACAAAATTTATGCTGACGCCGCCACGATCACCGGTTCCATTGGCGTGATTACCTTATTTCCTACCTTTGAAGGTTTAATGGATAAAATGGGGATTCGCCAAGGCGGTTATGCGACGACTTGGTTAAAGAATGCCGGGGATTTACGCAAAGCGCCCGATCCACGCTTTGAAAAGCTGATGGAGTCTTATATCCAAAATACTTACCAAGGCTTTCTTGGGCATGTGAGCCAAGCCCGTAATATGCCAGTTGAGAAAGTCAATGAAGTCGCTCAGGGGCGAGTTTGGACGGGGCGACAAGCGCTAGAGCGTGGTTTGGTGGATGCTTTGGGTAGTTTGCAAGATGCAGTGACTACCGCTAAGCAATTGGCAAAATTAGAGGAAACTGCCTCAGTACGCTATATCGAAACTGATCAGTCCGAGTACGACTGGTTCTTAGAAAAGCTAATGGGAGCTAAAGGGGCAGCCGATCTGCAAGCTTATTTACCAAGCTGGTTAGTGCCGAATGCCTTACATCCTGAGCTGAAACTTATTCAGCAAGAGGCCAGCCGCCTTCAGCGTTTAATTAAGCCTGATCAGCCTTTTAGTACGGTGGCTCACTGTCTGTGTGAGGCCAATTTATAGCTGCAACTTGCGGATGGAGACTAAGCCGAATTAAGGCTTAGTCTCTTTAGTCACTGGCATGATTAGGTTCTTTAGGTGCAGAGCGTTTGCGTGCTTTCAACATCATAATCAAGCCCGATGCAATCACGAGCACCATACCCACCAAGCTCCAAGCCGTTGGCAAATCACCAAACACTAACCAGCCGAATAAACCTGCCCACAGTAATTGGAAGTAAGTAATCGGTGCGATTACGGTTGCAGGTGCATAGCGGTAGGCAGCGGTGAATAAATAATGCCCGATGCCGCCGGTGATGCCGGTGCTGATAAATAAGAATATCTGCCAAGCAGTCGGTTCGAGGCCATACCATGCCCACGGCAGCGTCAAACCAAACACAATCGTGCCCATTAAGGTGGTATAAAATAGCAAAGCCACCGTGGTTTCAGTCGGTGCGAGGATGCGCGATAGGAGTTGGTAAAAGGTGTTGACGACGACGACAGCGAGCATCATCAGTACCGCGCCGGAATCCAAGCCATTACCGGGTTGAGCGATAAACATCACGCCGACAAAGCCGGTTAAGGTGGCTAACCAGCCGAGTAAGCCAATCGTTTCACCCAGCAAAGGGCGCGCTAACAGTGCCACCATTAAAGGTGTGAGGAAGCTAATCGCGATCATCTCAGCAACCGGCATGACTTTCAGCACTAAACCGACTAACAAGGACATAATTGTTAGGCTGGCGGCGCGCAGCAGAACTAAGCCGGTACGCTGTATTCTGACCATTTCCTTGCGTTGGCGAGGAGCGAATACTGCGATCACGAATAGGGTATTAACAATGTAGCGAATCGCCACAATCAGCGGGATATTGTAAGACTCAGCCAAGTATTTGACGGTCGTATCCATCGCCGCAAAACACAGTAAGGCCGCGAGTGTTAGCGATACGCCGCGCATGGTTTGATTAGCAATCAGGTTAGTGGTGCTCAAGCTTGGGGCATCCTTGGCTTAAAGACGCGCATGTTAGCCAGCCATTGAAGTTTTGTACAATGGTCTTGTCATCTGCTGCTCTCTGCTACAATCAGTTAGTCCCTTTCAATAGTGTGATGTATGCAAAATTCTTGTTATCAGTTGCAAATTTCCGATCAACTCAGCAGTAAGCTAGCTGCCATTGACACTGCACAAGCCACTATCCAGCAATTAAGCGCCCAGAAGCCAGACCATTGGTTGGCTATTCAGCAAAAACTCCGCGCCGAATGGACGTATGACAGCAATGCTATTGAAGGTAGTACTTTGACTTTGGGCGAGACGATTTTCTTTTTGCAGGAAGGTTTAACGGTAGAAGGCAAGCCGTTTAAGGATTTTCTGGATGCGCGTAATCATGCCGAGGCGATTGATTTGCTGTTTGATGTGGTAACACAAAAGCGCTCGATTAGCACAGGGTTAATTAAAGAAATCAATGCTTTATTGCTAGCGGGCGTGCAATCAACTCCGGCGCTGAATTCGCAAGGACAACGGGTGCAAAAGCCCGCTACACCCGGACACTATAAATCTCAACCTAATCATGTGTTACAGCAGGATGGTTCTATTCACTATTACGTGGAGCCGCTGCAAGTCCCGCTGGAAATGCAGCAGTTGTGCGACTGGGTGAACACGAATCTCAATCAGCTTCACGCAATAGTGGTGGCGGGGATTGCCCATTACAATCTGGTGCGGATTCATCCGTTTGATGATGGCAATGGGCGTGGGGCGCGGATAGTGATGAACTTGATCCTGTTGATTCAAGGCTATACGCCCGCGATTGTGCGCAATACTAAACGGCGGTTTTATCTGCAAGCGCTGGCGGCAGCGGACAGGGGCGACATTGAACCGTTTTTGGAGTTTATCGCCGATTCGATGTTGGATACGCAGCAGGTGATTTTGCAGGAGTTGCGCTGAAAGCTAACCCCCGAAATAAGTCCCAACCGCCGTTAACCAACCCGTAATAGCAGGCCAATGTTGCGCAACTTTCGACCCTACTTCCAAACTGTTATTAGTAAAGTCAGTAATGCCTTGCAACTCTTGCCATGCTTTGCCTAATTTGGATTGGGTTTCAGCGTCGGTATCTTCTGGCTCCGCTTCGATAGCTTCTTGCAGATTTCTTACCGTTTTGCGTTGGGCTTTATCTAAACTTTCTCGGCGCTCCCAAAGCTGATCGGCTACAGAGCCAATAATTTTGCGCTGATCAGAGGTCATAGTTGTAGTCGTTATCGTTGTATTCTCAGAGTTGCTTTTTTGAGTATTGTTATCACCCACGATCAGTTGTGAACCATCGCCTAAAGTATAGTTATTGACTGCCATGATTACTTCTCTCCTGTACATGAGTTTATTACTTTCGTCGCGTTCAAACACGCCTTCAAGTAGCAGTTTGACCGCTACATTTTTAATTCGTCCATTGCGGCATTTAATATAGCTTTCGCCTTCATCCAAGTATTGTTGCAGCTCATCAAACGCGAAGAAAGTCGGCTCAGGTGTTTGATTGCAGGTTTCACAATTACAAGGAATCATCTGCTCCACTTTAATATTACGAAACCATTTGCTATGAATCTCTTGGATTTCATTACTAATCTGGCGCAGTAGGAATTTGCGCTCGCTGACTTTGCCATTGATCGCAATGTCGATAATTTTCAAGCCGTCACGGTTTTCTTCTTCTTGCACCAAAGCGCGACAATCCCTTTCTATAAACACTGCACCTTTGCGCCAAATGAGTTGCTTGCCTTCAATACCACGCGCCAGTTTGTTATTCAGGCGCACAATTAAGCGCGTAATAATTCCTTCGGGCATGAATTTGTATTGAAAGCGGAAGCGTAAGTTATCTTGCTCATCCCAAATGAATAGTGGGCGTTCAGCATTCAGGAGTTGTGGCGCAATGAAATCTTGAGGTGAAAGCGGATAACAGATTTCAAAATTTTCTTTCTGCATTAGGCTCAATAATTTGCAGCGCTCATCAAAGTTGTATTTATCTTTCCAAATCGTTTCCAGTTGGGCGCGATTGAAATAACCATCGTTTTTCGCGACTTGGTTGTCATTCAACACGCTATACACCGCATCCACTGCCCATTGTGGCTTGAGAATAATGAAATTATGCAGGCTTGGGTCATCAGTGAAGTGCAGCAAGCTCCCCAATTTATGTAAATAGCGGCTAAACACTAATTGACTTTGTTCGTCTTTAACTTCGTTTTTGCTACAAATAGCCTTGTATTCGTTTAAATCAATATGATTGGCAGTTTGGGAGCGCGCACGTAAATCATCGCGAATATCTTTCCAGCGTGCAGGGCGTGGGTCGGCTACATGCGGCAACTGGCTGAGCATGCGTTGCACGGTATTGCGCATGATTTGGAAGTATTCATCGCGTTTGGATAAATTGACTTCACAGACTTCAATTTGTAATTCGGGGTAACGCTCTTCATAGAACTTGCGGTCAAAGTTGAATTTGTTAATGAATTTATCGTCTTTTTCATTCAATACCACCAATACAGGGCTATAGCGCCCTTGTTCTTCACCCAATAAATGAATGATCTTGAACCAGTAGGGAAAGTTGGTCGGTTCTTTGCGGTCATTGGCGGATACCAAGACATAAACAGCGCTAGGGGTGAGGAAAAACTGGTGGGTCATATATTGGATTTGCTGCCCGCCAAAATCCCAGATATTGGCAGTGAATTGGGTTTCACTTTTCTCAGGGTTGGTAAATTGCCAGCCTTCACGTACCTCCACGCCTAAAGTGCTGGTGGTATCACATAAGACAAACTCAGGGTCTAACAGGGTTTCCATTAAAGTGGTTTTGCCTGCACCCGGCTCACCGACAATAATGAGTTTGGCTTCGTTTAAAGGTTCTGCGCCTTGTTCTTCTAGAGCCTTGAAATAGTTGAGAATGGCTGCGTTGCCTTGCTCGATTATTTCTTGAGGAGGATATACTAAAGGGTTACCACCTAAGCGAATTGTTTCTCTACGATCTTCTTCTTTAAGGCTAACAGGAATCCCTCGTTCAATTAAAGTTTTTAGTGGTTTTAGATTTGTAATTTTATTATTGGCGAGGAAAAGTGCTTGAAGTTGGCTAAGCTGTGCTAGTGGTTTGATATCGCTGATACTGTTATTGCTTAATACAAGCTCTTGTATTTGAGTCAAATTTTGCAATGGTGTGAGGTCGGTGATTTTGTTATGAACTAAATTCAGATATTGCAGGTGATTAAGTTTTGTAAGTGGTGTAAGGTCAGTGATTCTATTTCCGTAAAGTGCGAGTAATTGAAGTTGCGTAAGCTCTGCAAGGGGCTTAATGTCAGAAATAAGATTATTATCTGCTCTAATGTTACGTAGTCTGGCTAAACTTTTTATTTGATCTGAGATTGTATGAATCTGGTTTTGCCGACCATTGTTAATGCTTTTTTTATCAAGTGATATTTTTGATGTTTGATTATATTCCCACCACGAGCCTACCAGAATCAACTCCTCCAACCAAACCAACTCAAATAGCTCATCCGGCAGTTCAGTCAACCCACAATTCCCCAAATCCAAGCGCGTCAAGCGCTGTTCTTTAGCTTCACGAATCAATTTCAGTGCGAGTTCTGACATGGGGCAGCCCTGAGTTGGAGTTGTGCGTTATTATGCCAGATTAACCGCCCTAAAGCGCACATCCACCGCACTGATACGCGCTCCAGCCCCTACTCAACTGATAAAATAGAAAATTTATTTCCTAATTCAAAATAACTAGAATAATTATTCTATTTAGGCTTATACTTCCTCCATACCCAACACAGATATTCGGAGGAGAAGTTATGGCAGAGGTTCGTTTTGGTTTGATTGGCGCGGGTCGTATTGGTCAAGTGCACGCGATGGCAGTACAAAGTGTTCCGGGCGCACGCATTACCGAAGTAGTCGATGTTTTCCCAGAAGCCGCTAAAAAAGTCGCGGATAAATACGGCGCGAAAGTCGTCACTTTAGATGAAATGTTCGCTAGCCCCCATGTCGATGCTTTCATTATCGCCAGTTCCACTGACACCCACGCGCCGTTATTAGAGCGCTGTGCTTCGGTCGGTAAACCCGTATTCTGCGAAAAACCCATTGATTTAAGCTACGAGCGCGCCGAAGCCTGTAGCGCTGCGGTGCAAGAATCCGGCATTACTTGCATGCTCGGTTTCAATCGTCGTTTTGACCCGCAATTTGCCTTCCTCAAGCGTCAAATGGATGCAGGCACGATTGGCAAGCTCGAAACCCTGATTATTACCAGCCGTGACCCTTCACCACCCCCCGCAGAATACATCAAAGTCTCTGGCGGTTTATTCCGCGATATGATGATTCACGATTTTGATATGGCGCGTTGGTTATTGGGCGAAGAGCCGACCAAGTTGTATGCCACCGGTAGCGTATTGGTTGATCCGGCGATTGGTGCGGCGGGCGATGTGGATACTGCCAGCGTGACCTTGACCACCAAAAGTGGGGCGATTGCGATTATTACCAATAGCCGCCGTGCGACTTATGGTTATGACCAACGTATTGAAGCCTTTGGTGAAAAAGGCATGTTGCAAGCGGGCAATCAGCTCGAAAACACCGTGAAATTTGCCGGAGCGGAAGGTGTCACAGGTGCAAAACCGCAATTGTTCTTCCTTGAACGTTATGCCGATGCCTATCGGATTGAATTAACTCATTTTGTGGATTCGCTGAAAAATGGCACCAAGCCCGCCACCAATGAACAAGATGGTTTAGCTGCGTTACGTTTAGCCGATGCTGCCGTCGAATCCTTAAAAACAGGTCAGCCTGTGAATCTCTAAGGAGTTGAATCATGAGCCTATTACGCCGCCCACAGCCGGACGCGACGGGTCGTTATCAGCATATTAGCCCTGAAAATGCGCAGTGGCGCTATGTGGGGTTTGATGCCTACGACCTGAAAGCCGGGCAAAGCTTGGAATTGCCCGCCTCTGATCAAGAGTTATGTTTAGTGCTACTCGCCGGACGCGCCGATATTCAGGCCGGAACGCAGCACTTTGCGAATGTGGGCGAGCGTATGAGCGTGTTTGAAGACCAAGCCCCGCATGCGGTGTATGTGAAAAATGGCGAAGCCGTGCAAATTAAAGCTACTACCGATTTAGATTTGGCGGTGTGCCGTGCGCCGGGCTTTGGCAACCATGAAACGCGCTGGATTAAGCCAGAAAGCATGAGTCGTGAACAGCGCGGGCAGGGCAGCAATACCCGTCATGTGTGCAATATTCTGCCGCAAGATGAGCCAGCCGATAGCTTATTGGTGGTGGAAGTGAAAACGCCAGCGGGCAATTGGTCGAGCTATCCACCGCATAAGCATGATGCGGATAATATTCCGCACGAAAGTTTCCTCGAAGAAACCTATTACCACCGCATTAATCCCAGCCAAGGTTTTTGTTTTCAGCGTGTGTTTACGGATGCATTAGACCTTGATGAAACCATGGCGGTGGAAGATCGTTGTGTGGTGATGGTTCCGCATGGCTATCATCCGGTGGCGGCGGCACATGGTTATGACTCCTATTATTTGAATGTGATGGCTGGCCCGACGCGGCGCTGGATTTTCAAAAACCACCCGGCTCACGAATGGATGCTGCGTTCATGACTAAAACACTCGATGTCATCTGTTTAGGCCGTGCGGCGGTCGATCTCTACGGCCATCAAATCGGTAGCCGCTTGGAGGATATGGGTAGCTTTGCCAAGTATGTCGGCGGGTCTTCGGCGAATATTGCGTATGGCTGCGCACGCTTAGGTTTAAAGTCGGCTATGCTTACCAGAGTCGGCGATGAACACATGGGGCGGTTTGTCCGCGAGGAATTGGCGCGGGCAGGTGTCGATGTATCCCATATAGTCACCGATAAGCAGCGCTTAACCGGTTTAGTGATTTTAGGCATTAAAGACCGCGAAACCTTTCCCCTGATTTTTTATCGCAACGATTGCGCGGATATGGCGATTAGTGCGGAGGATATTGACCCGCAATTCATTGCTAGTAGCCAAGCCTTGTTAATAACAGGTACGCATTTTTCTACCGAGTCCACCTATCGCGCGAGTAAAACTGCGATGGAATACGCCAAAGCCGCAGGCACTAAGATTATTGTGGATATCGATTATCGCCCCGTGCTTTGGGGTTTAACCAGTCTGGGGGATGGTGAGACACGCTTTATCTCCTCCTCAAGTGTGACCCAACACCTCCAGACTATTCTTCCTGATTGTGATTTGATCGTTGGCACTGAAGAAGAAGTGCATATTGCAGGCGGCAGCACCGATACGATTACTGCGCTTAAACAGATTCGTGCCTTAAGCCAAGCCACGATTGTGTTAAAGCTGGGACCTTTGGGCTGCACGGTTTTAGATGGCGCAATCCCGAATAGTATGCAGGACTTCCAAGTCTTTCGAGGTGTGCGCGTCGAAGTGCTCAATGTCTTGGGCGCGGGTGATGCGTTTATGTCAGGCTTCTTGCGCGGTTGGTTGCGTGATGAGTCTTATGAAACTTGCACCGCTTACGCGAATGCTTGTGGGGCTTTGGTGGTGTCGCGTCATGGTTGTGCTCCAGCAATCCCCAGCGAAGAAGAGTTATTTTATTACCTGAAAAATTCTGCTGCCATTCCGCGCCCTGATCAAGATAAAAAGCTCAACCAATTGCATCGCGTCACCACGCGCAAACCGGCGTCACGTCCTGATATTTGCGTCTTAGCCTTCGATCACCGTAAGCAGTTATATGATGCTGCCATTGCGGTTGGTGCTGATCCTTCACGTATCAAAAACCTCAAGCGTTTGCTGGTGAAGTCGGTCGAATATGCGATGCAAAAGACCCATTTAGCGCCACAATCCGGTGGTGTATTGATTGATGATACTTACGGGCAAGATGCGCTAAATGATGTCACCGGGCGCAATTGGTGGATTGGGCGTCCGGTGGAATTGCCGTCTTCACGTCCGATTGAATTGGAAGGTGGACGTTCGATTGGTTCGCGCTTTGTGTCTTGGCCTTTAGAGCATATTGTCAAGTGTTTGGTGTTTTATGACATCAATGATGCAGTGGGTTTACGCTTGCAACAAGAGCGTCAGATTCAAGAATTATTTGTGGCTTGCCAAGTCAGTGGACATGAGTTGTTGTTAGAACTCATTCCCCCTGCGAATAGCAGCCAAAATGATGATAGCGCAGTGCTCGCTTTGGAGCGTTTATACAACCTTGACGTGTTCCCCGATTGGTGGAAATTGCCGCCGCAATCGGCTGCGAGCTGGGACAAGATTAGCCAATTAGTGCCGAAACGCGACCCGCATTGTCATGGTGTAGTGATGCTGGGTTTGGGAGCGAGTATTGAAAGCTTGAAACAGTCTTTCCAAATCGCCGCCCAGTATCCGCTGTGCAAAGGCTTCACGGTCGGGCGCAGTTTGTTCGCTGAACCGAGTCAAGCATGGCTGGCGAATCAGATTAATGATCAACAGCTCATTCAAAGCGTGGGCGAGAATTATGTGCAATTGATTACCGCTTGGCGTGCCAGTCGCGCACCTCAAGCGGCCTCACAGGAGTTAGCGGCATGAGCACGATTCGTTTAACCATGGCACAGGCTTTAGTGCGCTATTTGAGCGTGCAATACACCGAGGTCGACGGGCAACAATTGCCGCTATTTGCCGGAGTGTTTGCGATTTTTGGGCATGGCAATGTGGCGGGAATCGGTGAGGCTTTATATCAATACCGCGCAACTTTACCGACCTTACGTGCCCATAATGAACAAGGTATGGCGCACGCTGCCATTGCCTACGCCAAAGCGAATAATCGCCAGCGCATGATGGCTTGCACCAGCTCAATTGGCCCCGGTGCTACCAATATGGTGACGGCAGCTGCTCTGGCGCATGTGAATCGCTTGCCGGTGTTGTTCTTGCCCGGTGATATTTTCGCAAATCGTACCCCTGATCCAGTCTTGCAACAGCTTGAATGCTTCAATGATCCGACCATTAGCGCGAATGATTGCTTCCGTCCGGTGAGCCGTTATTTTGACCGTATTTCCCGCCCTGAGCAGTTGATTACTAGCCTGCCGGTGGCGATACAAACCCTGCTGGATGCGGAAAATTGCGGGCCTGTGACTTTAGCTTTGCCGCAAGATGTGCAAGCTGAAGCTTATGATTATCCGACCCGTTTCTTTGCTGAGCGCGTTCATTATGCGCGTCGCCCCCCTGCGGATGCGCGTGAATTGCAAGCAGCGATTGAGGCTATCAAACAAGCGAAAAAGCCACTGATTATTGCCGGTGGTGGTGTGCTCTATGCGCAAGCCACCGATGAGCTAAAAAGCTTTGCCGCAACCTTCAATATTCCGGTCGCGGAGACTCAAGCGGGTAAAGGCTCACTAGTATGGAATCACCCGAATTATGTGGGCTCCATTGGTGTGACAGGTTCGAGTGCGGCGAATAAACTGGCGCAAGAAGCCGATGTGGTGTTAGCCGTTGGCACCCGCTTACAAGATTTCACCACCGCCTCGCGCACGGTATTTGCTAATCCAGCGGTGAGATTACTTCAGCTCAATGTAGCCAAGTTTGATGCGATTAAGCATCACGCACAAAGCTTGGTTGCTGATGCCAAGGTAGGGTTACAGCAATTGAGCCAAGGTTTAACCGGCTGGCAAACTCCAAGTGCTTGGTTGCAGCAAGGGCAGGGCGGGATTGCCGAGTGGAATGCTTATTATGAGCAAGTCACAGCGGCTGAGATCACAACACCGACTCGCACCGGTTTGCTCTCGGATGCGCAAGTCTTGGGGGCGGTGAAACGCACGGGGCAGGCTTCCGATATTGTGGTGTGTGCAGCGGGTGGTTTGCCGGGTGAGTTGCATAAACTGTGGCGCACCGATCAGCCGAATGGTTATCACCTCGAATACGGTTTCTCCTGCATGGGTTATGAAATTGCGGGCGGCTTGGGGGTGAAGATGGCGAAGCCAGAACGCGAAGTGATTGTCGTGGTCGGCGATGGCTCCTATCTGATGCTCAATTCTGAGCTGGCTACCAGTGTAATGCTGGGGTACAAAATCATCTTAGTCGTGCTGGATAATCGCGGCTATGGCTGTATTAACCGCTTGCAACAGGCAACAGGCAGCGCACCGTTTAATAATCTCTTGGAAAACTGCGTGACGATAGACGAGGGTGCACCGAAGATTGATTTTGCGGGGCATGCGCGGGCTTTGGGCGCGACTTCAGAGGCTGTGAATGGTATTGCTGAGTTAGAAGCGGCTTTAGGTCGGGCGCGTGCCTCGAAAAAATCCTATGTAATTGCTTTGGATACTGATCCGTTTATGACTTCAGCAGGTGGCTGTTGGTGGGATGTGGCAGTGCCCGAAGTGTCGCCGCGTGAACAGGTGAATACGGCGCATGAGAAGTATCTTGAGGCTAAGCGTAAGCAACCTTATTAATTCAAGAATATAAACCCCTCCCTGCCTCCCCTTCTCAGGGGAGGAGCTATAGGACAGCCTTTTCTTGTCCCTCCCTTGATAAGGGGAGGTTAGGAGGGGTTATAAGATAAAAATGTATTTTTAAAGATTAATGGAAGCAATGAAATGAGCGTAAGAATTGGTATTAATCCCCTGACTTGGACTAACGATGATCTGCCGGAGTTGGGTGCAGAAACGCCTTTGGAAACCTGTTTGAGTGAAGGTAAGGAAGCCGGTTTTGCAGGGTTTGAGTTAGGTAATAAATTCCCACGTGACCCGCAAGTATTGGGGCCGATTTTAGATGGACATGGTTTATCTCTAGTGTCTGGCTGGTTTAGCGGCAAACTTTTAGAGCGCAGTGTCGAGGAAGAAATCGAGGCGATTCAAGGGCATTTGAATTTGCTGAAAAGCCTTGGTGCAACGGCAATGGTGTACTGTGAAGTAACTGGCTGTGTGCATGGCGAGCGTGAAACGCCCGTATCTAAGCGTCCGGTATTAGCGGTGAATCAATGGGCTGAATTAGGCGCGAAACTCAATCAAGTCGCGGAATATACCCTATCGCAAGGGGTGAAAATCGCTTATCACCATCACATGGGTACTGTGGTACAAACTGAAGCCGATATTGATAATTTAATGGCGAATACTAGTGATGCGGTGGGTTTGCTGTTGGATACCGGGCATTTAACCTATGCAGGTGGTGATCCAGTGGCTGTACAACAGCGCCACGCCCAACGCATTAATCATGTGCACTGCAAAGACGTGCGCCGTGCGGTATTGGATGATGTATTGAATCGTGATAGCAGCTTTTTGAATGCGGTATTAGCGGGGGTGTTTACTGTGCCGGGCGATGGTTCGGTCGATTACCCAAGCGTTTTCAACGGCTTGAAAACAGCTAATTATGCGGGCTGGTTAGTGGTGGAGGCCGAGCAAGACCCAGCGGTGGCGCATCCTTTGACTTATGCGAAATTGGGGTATAAGAATTTGCGGGAGTTGTGTGCGGGGGCGGGGATAGACGTTCAGGTTTAAAGCTATTTTCGTATTGAAGCAGCCTTGTTTTAGATTGAGGCTGCTTCAAAGTCTCACCTGATGTTACTTCTTCGGCGGTGCTTCCACGCCCGAAAACGCCAGCACTGCTTCAGGCAGGCGATCACCTTGAATCTTAATCGCATCGACCGCAGCGGTGAGTTCTTTTAACTCGTCTGCGGTGAATTTCACCTGTGCAGCACCAATATTCTCTTCCATGTGCTTAATATTCGTCGTACCCGGAATCGGTACAATCCACGGTTTTTGCGCTGATAACCACGCTAAGGAAATTTGCGCTGGGGTAGCTTCCTTCTTTCGCGCCCATGTTTTCACCACATCGACCAATGCCATATTGGCTTTTAAAGCATCTGGCGCGAAACGTGGCACATTGGCGCGGAAATCAGCCTTGTTACCATCAAAGCGTGTGTTTTGATCTATCGCTCCGGTCAAAAAGCCCATACCCAAAGGACTCCAGCACACAAAACCAATGCCTAGCTCTTCACACAAGGGCAGAATCTCGGCTTCGGGGCCGCGCCACAGCAGTGAGTATTCGTTTTGAATCGCGGCGAGGGGTTGCTCGGCATGAGCACGGCGCACAGTTTGCACCCCCGGCTCAGATAGACCGAAATTCAAAACCTTACCTTGCTTAATCAAGTCCTTCACTGCACCCGCGACCTCTTCAATCGGCACATTCGGGTCAACACGATGTTGGTAGAGTAGGTCAATGCGGTCGGTTTTGAGGCGCTTGAGCATGTTTTCCACGACCAATTTAATATGCTCAGGGCGACTATTCAGGCTGCGACTAATACGCTTTCCAGTGACCTGATCAATGTCCCAACCAAACTTGGTTTCGAGCACGATCTGGTCACGAATCCCTTGCAAAGCAGTGCCCACCAACTCTTCCGACAGGAAGGGGCCATAAGCTTCGGCGGTGTCGATTAAGGTCACGCCTTGGTCAATCGCCTTGCGAATGATTTCAACCGCTGTTTTCGGATCAATGTTTTTGCCGTAAGAATCGGTGGGCAATCCATTCGGTGCGCCCACTTGCCACTGACAACCTAAACCAATCGGTGCGACTTCTAATGAGCCTAATTTACGCCGTGCACTGGAGGCTAAGGCACTAGTCACAGCACCCGCTGTTCCTTGCGCCGGATCGGCTGCCCAAGCAGAGGAGCCAAATAATAACGGTGTCAAACTTAATGCAGCTGCCGAGCGCAAAAAGTCGCGGCGCGGCAGATTCGGTGAATCAGGGGTGTTATTCATCAGAAATATCCTTTTTCAAGAGTGATTAGCGGCCAGTCATTTTTAAGGCAGCTTCGGGCAAGCGAGCGCCTTGTAAATCTAAAGTTTTGGTGACCGCTTCGATTTCGGCTAAATCAGTTGGGGTCAACACCACTGAAGTAGCGCCCAAATTTTCTTGCAGACGATGCAATTTGGTCGTGCCCGGAATCGGTACAATCCACGGTTTTTGCGCTAATAACCAAGCCAGCGCAATTTGTGCAGGTGTGGCATTTTTGCGAGCTGCCACAGCACGTACTAAATCAACCAGCGCCATATTGGCTTTGATGGCCTCGGGGGAAAAACGTGGTACAGCATTGCGGAAATCAGTGCTATCGAATTTGGTATTTTGGTCAATTTGTCCGGTTAGGAAGCCTGCACCCAAAGGGCTGAAGGGGACAAAGCCAATGCCTAATGCTTCCAACGTCGGCAGAATGGTTTGCTCAGGTTCGCGCCACCATAAGGAGTATTCACTTTGCACCGCCGTCACCGCTTGCACGGCATGGGCGCGGCGAATGGTGGCAGCGCTAGCTTCGGATAAGCCGAAATGCTTCACTTTGCCTTCGGTAATCAAGTCTTTTACCGCACCTGCCACGTCCTCAATCGGTACGGCTGGATCAACCCGATGTTGATAAAACAGGTCGATCACCTCCAATTTGAGGCGTTTTAAAGAAGCTTCGGCGACCGCTTTAATATGTTCGGGGCGGCTGTTTAAACCACCCGTGCGTTGTGCGGTAGTGGGGTTGAGGTCAAAACCGAATTTGGTGGCAATCACCACTTTGCCTTTGAAGGGTGCTAAGGCTTCGCCGACTAATTCTTCATTGGCATAAGGGCCGTAGACTTCGGCGGTATCAAAAAAGGTGACGCCTTGTTCAACGGCGGCGTGCATCAGTTGAATGGATTGGGTTTTATCAGCAGCAGGGCCATACGCTGAGGTCATGCTCATACAGCCAAGACCAAGGGCAGAGACTTCTAAATTGCCGAGTTTGCGCGTTTGCATCTTTAACTCCTTGCGAGTGTTTGAGTTCTTAATGAGCAAAACTCTAACGGAGCAGGCAAAGGCAAACTAGGCAGCGCAGGCTTGTTAAAGAAACAAGTTACGCTTGTTAATCAGGGGCGGTTTAGCGTTTTTTCAGGAAGGGCTGCGCTTGGCGATGAGCGCTGATTAACTCAGACTCGGTTAATACAAAGGGGCTGGGATCGCTCAACTGCTGCAAAACCAGCTCAATAAAGGCGCGTGCCCGGGCAGGCTGGGCATGACGATTGCCGTAATACAGGAATAAAGCCACTTCGTCAAATACATGCTGAATCAGCAAAGGGATAAGCCGACCTGCGCGAATATGGCTAGCCGCCGCCACACTGCTTAATTGCCCAATCACACGACCGGATAGCACTGCTTGCAATTCCACTTGTTCATCATTACTAGAAAACGCAGGCACAATGCGGTGTGCGACCACTTCGCCATCCACTTTGATATACCACGGCACTACACCACCCGTAGACGAACCACCAAAAGCGCTGCATTTGTGAGAAACCAGCGCCTCCAGTGTTTTAGGTGCGCCATAACGTTTCAGGTAATCGGGCGCGGCACAAATAATCAATTGTAAAGTGAATAAACGCCGCCCAATCACGCCTTCTTCCGGCGAAGGGCCAAGCCGAAACCCTACATCCACGCGATCTTCCACCCAATTACCAAGCTGATCATTCAATTGAATATCGGGCTGAATCTCAGGATATTGGCTGCAAAATTCATTCAAAATTGGGCCAATCACACTTAAAAAGATCAACTGTGGCCCGACAATTCGCAACGGCCCCGCCATATCATCTTTAGTAATTTTCACACTTTGCAGAGCGCGTTGCAGGCTGAGCAGCGAAGGTTGCACTGCCTCCATAAAGCGCTGTCCCTCTTCAGTGAGCGACATATTGCGCGTAGTGCGATGAAACAAACGTACCCCCAAATGCTGCTCCAATTGCGCTAACGCTTGGCTCGCGGCTTGTGGGGTAATGCTTTGCGCGGTGGCGGCCTTACGCAAACTGCCCAATTCGGCGGTGCGCACAAAGGTGGTGATGGAGCGTAGTTCGTTAATGGGCATGAGCAAATTCTAGGTGATTGACAAGATAGGCTTTCTAATCAGTCCAGTGATTATAGCGCATCTCAAACAGGTGGAGAGGCAAGAGCTGCTCTTACCTCTGCCATTCTTAAGAGCTTTAAACTAATTCCAAACGCTCCAAACATTGGCGGATTTCCACTTTGCTTGCCTCAGTCAAGGGCACTAACGGCAAACGCACTTCTTCGCTGCATAAGCCTAATAGAGAAGCGGCATATTTCCGGCCAGAAGGATTTGGCTCACGGAATAGCGCTTGATGCAGCGGCACTAATTGCTCATGTAACACCAAGGCTTGGCGATAATCACCCTTTAAGCAAGCAGTTTGGAGCTGGGCGCAAAGTTTGGGCGCGATATTGGCGGTGACCGAGATAATGATGCCCTGATTATTTTAAGCATTTGCTAAGGTGACATAAATAATCTGTAGTGCCAATAAGGTTAGTAGCCACTTTAAAATCGCCTGAAAATTAGTCTCAGGTACACGATGACGAATCTTAGTACCCAACCACGAGCCTAAAGTCGTCGCTATAATCATTCCCAAAGTCAGTTGCCAATACTGGCTAAATGAAAACCCCAAAAGGCCAAATAAAATCAGCTTGAGCAAATGAGTAATGACCATAAACACTGCCGAGGTGGTGACGATTTCATCACGCTTTAAACCTTTGCGCACTAAAGTGGATTGCCCCATGGGGCCTGTTGCACCGACTAACATGCCCAAGCCCGTTTGAATAAAGCCAATCGTGACAAATTCGCCTTTCGGATTGGCATTAAACTTAATTCCACCACCCCAAACATTGAACAAAATGAAGGCCGCCATGATTAGTGGGAGGTAATGCAAGTTAATGAAAGTAGCAAGTTTTGCGGCTAATACGCCACCGATAATTGAGCCAACTAGGAAGCTTAAAGTGAATTGCCAGTTGATTTCACGCCAAGCAAAGAGGGCACGACTGCCGTTTGAAATGAGCTGGGTCGCGGCATGAATCGGAATAATGGCGGGAGCAGGTAAGAAAAATGGCATAAAGGCAATCAGAATCATACCCCCGCCCAGCCCAAACACGGCGGTTAGGCTGGAGGTGCAGAAGGCGATGAGTATCAGGAAAAATTCGTTCATGCGGCGCGATTATACGCAAATCGCTAAAAATACATCTAGTTTGTGCCAAGCCTGTTTAAGCAGCCTGCGCAAGCAAGCTCTTCATCTTCAAACCGGTGCTTGGGTTAAGCTACTAAGGGCTTTTTCAAAAACTGTTAGTGAATTGTTGAAATAGCCCATAGCGGGCATACTGTGTGCTGAGAATACGTATCAAATTAGCATAGGATTCGGCTGTATGAACTTCGCGATTACCTCCTCAACCTTACCGGGTGACTTACAAGAAAAACTACAAGCCGCTGCCAAGGCAGGTTTTGTGGGCGTGGAGCTGTTTGAAAAGGATTTGCTGTATTCCGATAAATCCGCCAGCGAATTGCACGGTTTAGTCACGCAATTAGGTTTGCAGTTAGTGACTTTGCAACCGTTTACCGATTTTGAAGGTTTGCCTCATCCCTTACGCAGCAAAGCTTTAGAGCGTGCGCAACGCAAGTTTCAACTGATGCAAGCGTTAGGGGTTACTACGCTAGTCGTGACCAGCAGCACCTCGCCACAAGCCTCAAGCGATGTAACCTTACTTGCTAAGGATTTAGCGGAACTAGCCGATTTAGCTGCCAAATCCTCATTACGCATTGCCTATGAACCCTTACCGTGGGCAAGCCAGATTAAAACCCTGCACCAAGCCTTGGAATTAGTGCAATTAGCTAAACGCCCCAATTTAGGTTTGGTACTGGATAGCTTTAGCTTTTTTGCCTTAAAGGGTGAAATTACTAGCCTCACACCTGAATTAGTAAAAAGCTTATTCATTGTACAACTCGCTGATTCGCCCGAAATGACCATGGATATTCAGCAATTGGATAAGCATTTTCGCTGCTATGCGGGGCAGGGAATTTTGCCGATGGTGGCGTTGATGCAGCAGCTACGCACTTTAGGTTTTGATGGCTTGCTGTCGCAAAAAGTACCTTGTGAAGAGTTTCGTGCTAGCAATCCTTATCAAATTGCACGTAATGGTTATCGCTCTTTGCAATGGTTGCTCAAGCAAACGGAAGCTCAGTCAAATCAGCAACTATCCTTATTATCCAGCATTGAATTTGTCGAATTAGCCAGCCAAGGCGGCGAAGCGAATTGGCTAGAGCAACTCTTAAAAGCCTTGGGTTTCCGCAAAACCCACCAGCATCGCAGTAAAGAGGTGGTTTTATATCGCCAAGGGCAGATTAATTTAGTCATCAATCGCGAGCCAGATAGCTTTGCCAATGCGTATTATGATCGGCATGGCACTTCAGTGTGTGCGATTGGTGTCGGTTCTAAGCAGCTTGAACAAGTGGTGGCAAATTGCCGTGAATACCGTTGCGATTTCGTGCAATCGCCACATTTGCCGGATGAAATGGCCTTGCCTGCGATTCGTAATGTCGGCGATGGTTTGCTGTATTTAGTGGATACGGCACAAGCTGAGCGTTTCTTTGAAGTCGATTTTGTGCTGCTGCCAAATGAGGCATTAAATCCGACTGGTTTTGGTTTACAGAGCATTGATCATATTACGCAAGCGGTTTCCTCCACTGAATTTTTAGCGGTGATTCAGTTCTATCAAATCCTGTTTGGCTTGGTGGCGAATGAGGAGTATGACCTGATTGACCGCAATGGGATTGTACATAGCCGCTCTTTGGTGAATGCCGAACATAGTGTGCAATTTCCGATTAATACTTCGCACTCGCGTGAGTCTTCTACTGAGCGTTTCCGTGTCGGGCTTTCAGGTTCGGGTGTGCAGCATCTTGCCTTAGAATGTGAGGATATTTTTGCCGTTGCCAAGCAACTGAATCCGCATCATATCTTGCCGATTTCGCCGAATTATTACGAAGAAGTGCAGGCTGATTTTCTGCTGGAGGATGCGTTAATCGAAAAAATGCAGGCGCATAATATTCTCTACGATGCGAATGAGCAGGGCGAGTTTTTCCATATTTATACACGGCATATCAATGGCTTATTTTTTGAAGTAGTGCAGCGTAGAGCCTATCAGGGTTTTGGGGAAAGGAATGCAGCAGCACGCTTAGCAGCGCAGGCACGGGAGTATCAGCGCATGAAGGAATTGTTGTTGGTTTAGAAAAGCTAAGAGAGTGCAAAAGAACTCCCTGCGATAGGGTAGGGAACTGTGCTTGTGAGTCGATGAGCCTTAGTAGACTGTCTGCTCCTCAGTTGACAAACCTCTGCTAAGCGCATACGCTGGCGAGTATGAAACGCTATCTAGTCATTTTCCTGTTCATCATTAGCTTCATTGCGAATAGCAGTGGGATAGCAAGCGTGTTGTTGTTGCCAAGCAATACCAATGACAGGATGCAAGTGATGAATGAGCATCATGCTCAACCCACGCAAATGCTTGAAGCTAGCAAACATTGCCATGATGTTAAAGCGACTACTACGGTAATGGCTGCTAATTGCGATATGCAAATGGGCGGCGCCTGTGATAATTGTTTCACTCATTGTGGTGGCGCTTTGCTCACCGCAGAATGCCCTCGTTTTGTGGCACAGCCTCATTTTTTAGTAAGTATTCAAGCGCATTATTATACTCCGCTGATTAGCTCCTCCTTTTTAAGACCCCCCCAAATTTCCTAAATCCTTGGCAGGCTGTTAACTGCGCGATTGCGTGGTATAGGCCTATATTTGCTCATGATGATTCCATACGTGCTGTAGGCTATAGCTGGCAATCATCAACGAAAAATAAATGTACTAAAGGATTGATCATGAAATCCACTGAAAACAATGGCTTGCCTTTCGATCTGGCACGCCGCCATTTTATGCAAACGCTGGGTGCTTGTAGCGTCTTAGCAGGCTTGGGTTTAGCGCCACGCTTTGTGCAAGCCGCCATGTCCGACGCTATGCCGAGTGATTTGCCCGTGTTAGAAGGCCCCCATTTTGATTTAACCATTGAAGAACTTACGGTCAATTTTACGGGTAAACCCTTCCGTGGGATTGGCATAAATGGCTCTGTGCCAGCACCAACTTTGCGGATGCGCGAGGGCGATGATATTACCATTCGCGTGACCAATAAAATGAAAGTCACCTCATCCTTACATTGGCACGGGATTATTTTGCCGGAAAATATGGATGGTGCGCCCGGTTTAAGTTTCGACGGTATTCAACCGGGTGAAACTTTCGTTTATCAGTTTAAAGCGCAACAAAACGGCACTTACTGGTATCACAGTCACTCAGCTCATCAAGAGCAAGCAGGTTTATATGGCGCTTTGATTATCGAACCGCGCCAAGCCGATATTGTGCGAGCCGAGCGTGACTATGTAATTTTGCTCTCAGATTGGGCGGATGCGACCCCACAGCAGATTTACGCCAAACTGAAAAAACTCAGTCATTACTACAATACCCGTGAGCGCACTTTGGGTGATTTGGTGCGTGAGTCGCAACAAGAGGGTTTTGGTAAAGCCTTTCAGAATCGACAAATGTGGAATGACATGCGTATGAGTGATAGTGATATTTCTGATGTCACTGGAAAAACCTATACGTTTCTGGCCAATGGTCAGCCTCCTACATCGGGATGGGAAGGCATCTTTCGACCCGGTGAGCGTGTGCGTTTGCGCTTTATAAATGGCTCAGCCATGACCTTTTTTGATGTGCGTATTCCGGGCTTGAAAATGCAGGTGGTTAGCTCGGATGGTCAATATATTCGGCCTGTATCAGGCATTGATGAGATTCGGATCGGAGTCGCAGAAACCTATGATGTGATTGTGCAACCCCAAGCGGGCGCTTATACGATTTTTGCTCAGGCGATTGATCGTTCCGGTTATGCGCGTGGCACATTAACGAGTCAAGCAGGCCAGCGAGCAGCCATTCCACCCTTCGACCCAATGCCGGTGCTGAGTCATGCCGATATGGGTATGGGCGGCATGGAGATGGGCGATATGGCGGGCATGGATCATAGCAAGATGGCAATGGGCAGTTACAAGCCGCGTGTCCCCGTCAAAATGGGACCCCATATCGATATGATGGCGACCAATCCGCAAGTGCGTTTGAACGATCCGGGCGTGGGCTTACGCAATAATGGGCGACGCGTGTTGACCTATGCAGATTTACGCAACCTCACTCCCACCCGCGATAAACGCCCGCCCAGCCGTGAAATTGAACTGCATTTGACGGGCAATATGAGTCGTTATATGTGGTCGATTAATGGCGTAGGTTTTATGGATGCCAAACCGATAGCGTTGAGGTTTGGTGAGCGTGTGCGCATTACCTTCATCAATAACACCATGATGAATCACCCGATGCATTTGCATGGCATGTGGAGTGAGTTAGAAACGGGTGATCCCAATTACTTGCCACGTAAACATACGGTAGTCGTGCAGCCGGGGGCAAAAATCAGTTACTTAGTCACCGCCGATGCCATGGGGCAGTGGGCGTATCATTGCCACATGCTATATCACATGGACGGTATGATGCGTACTGTGGTTGTGGCTTAGGAACGAGGAGAAATATTATGAAAATTTACCCCAATTTATTCTCAGCCACCTGCTTACTCGCTGTGTTGTTAGCACCGTTGGCACAGGCGCAATCGACTTGTACGCCGGAGCATGCCGCTATGGGACATTGCACATTGGATGTGCCGAAAGTGGAAACGGTTAAACCTGAAGCCACTCCAAAACCTGTTAAATCTGAATCCAAGCCCGATTCAAAACCAGAGGCAGAGGCTTGTACCGCAGAACATGCGGCGATGGGGCATTGCACATTAGATGCACCGAAAATGGTAGTAGCTAAACCTAGGCCAGTTCAGGCTAAACCTGTCGTTCAGCCTGTGCAGCGCGTAGCTAATGCTTGTACGCCGGAGCATGCGGCGATGGGGCATTGTACGCTGGATACACCAAAGCCAGCCGTAGCCAAGCCTAATAGGCCGGTCAGCGTTACCACTAAACCAGCGCCTAAGCCGTTAAGCCAACAAAAGCCTACTAGTGGTTGCACGCCAGAACACGCGGCGATGGGGCACTGCGCCATGCCTAGACCTAAAGCAGCCCCTCAAGCTAAGCCAACCGCAAAATCTAGTGCACCCGCAGCGAGTACTTGTACCCCTGAGCATGCAGCGATGGGACATTGCACACTGGATGCACCAAAAACGGCTGTGCCTGTGGTTGCTAACACCAGTAGTACCTGTCTGCCCGAACATGCAGCGATGGGGCACTGTACGCTGGACTCTGGCCTTCCCGTCAGTGATGGCTCCGCTGCAACAAATATACCGATGCCTTACCACCAGGCGATGGATATGAACGATGATCCCTTATTAAGCAAAGTCATGATTGACCGTTTTGAGCTGCGTAATGGTGATCATGGTAATCCGGTGGTTCTGGAAGCGGATGCTTGGTTTGGTAAGAGTGTCGATAAGCTGTGGCTAAAAACCGATATCGAAGCAGTCGATGGTGAGCTGGAAGAAGCACAGCTACAGGTCTTATATAACCGTGCAATTAGTCCGTTTTGGGATGTTCAAGCGGGTATACGCCATGACTTTAAACCCGTTAAGCGTACTTGGGCAGCCTTGGGTGTGCAGGGTACTGCACCCTATTTTATTGAAACGGATGCCACGCTGTTTTTGGGAAAATCTGGGCAGACAGCTTTGAATTTGTCCGCCGAAAAGGAAGTCATGCTGACCCAAAAAACAGTATTAATCCCCGAACTTGCCATGACTCTTTATGGCAAAGATGATCATGAGTTAGGCGTGGGATCAGGCGTTTCTGATCTGAATCTGGGGCTACGCCTGAGTCATGAGTTTAGACGCGAATTTGCGCCATATATTGGGGTGAATTGGTCAAAAAAGCTGGGTAAAACCGCTGATTTGGCTAAGGAGCATGGCGACAAAACGCAAAACACCGAGTTTTTACTGGGCATTCAAGCTTGGTTCTAACATCTTAATTAATAGCAAGGAATAATTATGAAACTAATGAAAACATTAGCAGCAACACTTTTACTAGTGAGCAGCTCCGTTTTTGCACATACCGGCTTGAATTCATCTGTTCCCGCAAATAACGCGATGCTGGATAAAGCGCCTACTGAGCTAAGTTTAACCTTTGGAGCAAAAGTTAAATTAGTTGGGCTAACCGTGGTCGATTCTAAAGGCAGCAAAGTGGCGTTGGACTTCAAAGCACCTAAGGACATGCAAACCTCATTTACGCAAAAATTGCCGGTGCTCAAACCGGAAATGTATACCGTGGATTGGGTGATGATGGGAGCAGACATGCACAAAATGACCGGAAAATTTGGCTTTATGCTGCATGGCCCGAATGGGGCAATGCCGCAGTCGCATGATGCAATGCCTCATCACTAAAACCACCTAGTTTTTAATTAGCTTTTGTGCTGTCTAGAACAGGCAGCACATTTCTTAGGGAGCAAACAGACTATGGCCGAAGGATCTCCTTGGATGGTCGCTATTGTTTTGAATAAATACCTGTTGTATTTGGCGATTGCAGCAGGGGCAGGCAGCGCGTTTATGTTGACGCAAGCTCAGGCTAGCCTACTCAATCCGTTTAGTTGGCGTTACGGTGTATACAGTAGTGTGCTTGGTTTGGTATTAGCTATTGTGGATTTTTTCTTACAGGTGGGTTTATTTGCTGATGCAGGTTTAGCGGGCTTGGCCGATAGTAACTATATCGCCATGATTTGGGATGCCCCTTTAGGTTGGCAACTCGTGTTTCGCGTGCTGGGATTTTTGTTGCTGCTGTTGGTGATAGGATGGAGTTGGAAGCAAAGACAGGCGCTGCATTGGCAGGGTTTGTTAGCTTCTGTTTTAGCTTTAACCTTGTTGTGTTATGCGGGTTTGCACGCAGGACATACAGTGGAGCACGCCGCTTGGGTGCATTGGGCTTTAAGTTTTCATTTTGTCATTGGCTTATGGTGGATGGGCTGTTTATTACCTTTAGCCTTGAGTTGCAAGTCTTTAGCCTTGCCCGATTTACAGGTTCTTATGGAGCGTTTCGGTACCATTGCGAGTTTCTTAGTGCCTATTTTATTACTCGCGGGTGTGGCTCTAGCTTATGCCTTAACTGGCACGTGGTACCATTTATTCACCAGTCCACATGGACAGTTATTGTTGGCAAAAATTGCTTTAGTTGCGGGCTTGCTAGGCTTGGCGGCTTACCACAAATTGAGGCTAGTACCCCGCTTAACAGTATTTCAAAAAGCGCAAACCTTACAGCGGTCTATTTATTATGAGATGGGTTTAGGGGGACTTGTTTTGCTGATTACGGTGCTAGTCTCTAGCGTGTTTGGCCCTGCCATGATGATGATGTCAATGAATCAATGATGTTGGAGCGTATAGGATGAATAGAAGATGGATACTAATGCTTATCGCGTTAGTAGGTGTAATCGGTACGGGTGTTACGATTGCTTTGAATGCAGATAGCCAATCAAAGACTATTCCACTCGTTACTACGACAGACGCTAGTGCCAAAGCGCTGCCGGTGGTGCAGGTGTACAAAAGTGCTAGTTGTGGCTGTTGTAAAGATTGGGTCAAGCACTTGGAGGCGAATGGTTTTTCAGTGCAGGCGCACGATGTAGATAATATGCTGCCCTACAAAGAAAAAGCTAAGTTAGGAGCAGGTATGGGTTCTTGCCACACAGCATTTGTGAATGGTTACGCGATTGAAGGGCATGTGCCAGCGCGGGATATTAAACGCTTATTGTTAGAGAAACCGGACGTGTCAGGTTTAACCGTGCCACGTATGCCGATTGGCTCGCCGGGGATGGAGGTTGAAGGGCGGCCAGCAGATGCTTATCAGGTCTTGAGTTATAAAGATGGGCAAGAGGTTGCTGTATTTGCGGATTATCCAGCTGGCCAATAAGTTTTTAAGCGTTGACGGCTGACACAGCCGTGTTCTGATCAACACGGCTTTAAAGTGCTGAAGATTAGTTTGCTAACTGTTGCTCTAATAAATCCAACACCCGCATGGCCGCCAAGGCTTGTTGCACACTTGCATTGGGTTCGCGCTTTTCACGAATGGCGGCAATAAACTCACGATCCTGCAGTTCAATACCATTCATGGACACATCGACTTGGCTGACATCAATCGGCTTTTCATAGCCATCCACGAGATCATCATAACGCGCCATGTATGTACCGTTATCACAGATATAACGGAAGAAAGAGCCGAGTGGGCCATTATTATTAAAGGATAAAGACAAAGTACAAATCGCACCGGATTCTGATTTCAGACCAATGCTCATATCCATTGCAATGCCAAGCTCTGGGTGTTTGGGGCCTTGGAGACCTTGAACTTGAACGATCTTTTCACCCGTTTGATAAGCGAATAAATCGACCGTATGACAAGCATGATGCCAGAGTAAATGATCAGTCCATGAACGCGCTTGGCCTAAAGCATTCAGATTCTGGCGGCGAAAGAAATAGGTTTGCACATCCATTTGTTGGATTTTCAATTCGCCCGCCACGACCTTTTTGTGTATCCATTGGTGGCTAGGGTTAAAGCGGCGCGTGTGTCCCGCCATCGCAATTAAGCCAGTTTCTTTCTGCTTAGCGCAAACCGCTTCAGCATCAGCCAGAGTATCGGTCATAGGGATTTCGATCATGACATGCTTGCCCGCATCCATGACTTGCAAGGCTTGGGCCGCATGAATGGGTGTCGGGGAAGTAATGATCGCGGCTTCTACACCCGGCTGGGCTAAACCTTCCGCTAGATCTAAAGTCCAGAACGGAATGCCGTATTTTTCGGCGACTTCGCGGGTGCTGTCTTCGGTGCCGCCGACTAAGCTGACGACTTCAGCATCAGGAATGTTTTTTAAAGCATCTAAATGCTTCTGACCAAATGCACCTTGGCCGACCATACAAATTTTCATCATGCCTCCTAAGCTCTATCCTCTTTGAGTGCCCTAGATTGTACTAAGCGCAGCATTAGATGCTAGGGGCTGGCGCGGGAATGAGGCAAATGGGTAGTTTTTTGTGGGAAAAGTACAAGGAAGCTTTCATCTCTAACAGCACGCGCTTTTGCTTAATAATTTCCTCATAGTCCGTTAATCTATAAGGCTTAGCATTCTCACATATTTTGATCGGTCATTAGCCAATTATGCCCAATGCGAGTGGGTAGGGAGTTTAGGTCTATGAAAACAGCTACAGTTTTGCAAGCTGGTTTATTAAGTGCAGCTTTGATGCTTGCGTTTAGTGTATCGGTCGCAAAAGCTGCATCGACCGATTGGCGCAAAGATGCCGCAGGGCGCGAGGTCGATTGCGAGCTGCAAGTCAAAGGTAAAACTTACCTAAAAGGGACTTGTATGTATGACGCTGATGCCGATGGCTCGTTTCGCTTGATGGGTGATAAATACTTTGTGTATTTGAGTATGTTGGAAGGCGGTGTTGCCAACGTTTCTTGGAATGAAAGCCCAGAAAATTCGCATGCTCAAGCCCTCTTGGGTGAGGATTTCAAACGTAAAGGCGCTTGTTGGGTCGGTAAGAATGCCAAAGTTTGTGCTTGGGATAAACCGAAGGCTAATGCTAATGCTTCAAAAGTTGAGCCGATTAAATTTGCTAAAGGCGCAACCAGTGCCATTGTCACAGGTAAACTGTCTGGTTTTGATGATGAAAAAACTTACAGTATTGCCGTTGACAAAGGTCAAGCCATGAGCGTGGAGCAAGTGAATCCGGGTGATAAACGCACCAGTATTTGGCTAACTGATCCCAAGGGTGGCGATGCTAGTGATGCGGATTTGTCCTGCAATAATAAAAAGCAGGTTTCGCCAACCCTCGCGGGTACTTACACCATTAAGGTGAGCGAGTGTATGAAAGCTGATCCGTGGAAGGTGACTTATACGCTGAAAATCACTGTGAAATAAGCGCGTTTCACGCTTGCATTTGCTTAGTTGAAGTCATGAGCTAAGCAAATGCTTCGGTTCAATATCACCCTTGTCTTCTTACCAAATTTATATAATTGTGACTTTAAAATATTAGGAGCCAGAGCTTTGCTCATTAAACTAGCCGCTTTGCACTTGGATTTATTTTACGCATGGCAAAAGCATTTTTCAGGTTGCGCGGATGTTGAAATCATCGACGGCGATATTTTAGCGCAATCAGCCGATGCTTTAGTCAGCCCCGCGAATAGTTTTGGTTTTATGGATGGTGGTTTAGATTTAAAAATCTCGCAAAAACTCGGTTGGGATATTGAGAAAAAGGTTCGACAAAAACTGCTGGATGAGTTTTATGGTGAGTTGCCTGTGGGTAATGCCTTGATTGTTGAAACAGGTACTCGCGATTTCTCTTATCTTATTTCAGCGCCGACCATGCGTGTACCGATGGATGTATCGCAAACTGCCAATGCGTTTTTAGCCTTTAAAGCGATTTTGGTCGAGGTGAAAAAATTCAATGCAGAACAGCCACGGATTCACTCCTTAGTGTGTTCAGGCTTGGGTACTGGGGAAGGTCGAATGAGTGCTGAGCAATGTGCAAGACAAATGCGAGCAGCTTATGATGTGGTGGTATTGAGGAAGGTTTTAACCCAAGGTGGTTTGGCGGGGGCGGTTAGGAATCATCAGTTTTTAATCCAATACGAATAAGAAGAGGCACTCTAAAAGAATACCTCTTCAAATGATTAGCTAAACGCCCTTATTCTCCAACACCAAATGCCCCACCGCCGTATTCGAGGCAGGCACATGATAAAAGCGGTGTTTCAATTCCACTTCATCATTCAGTGCACCGCGCATAATCAACCACATGACTAATTCAATGCCTTCCGAACCCGCTTCGCGCACGTAATTGAGATGCGGGACTTTAGCTAATTCGTCGGCCTTATCAATAATGCGATCTAAGAAATCATTATCAAATTCTTTATTGATTAAGCCAGCGCGTGGGCCTTGGAGTTGGTGGCTCATGCCGCCTGTACCCCAGACTTGTACATTCAAATCTTCAGGGAAGCTTTCAATCGCTTTGCGCAGGGCTTTGCCCAAGTCATAGCAGCGCTGCCCTGATGGTGGTGGATAGAGCACTACATTCACTGCGAAGGGAATAATCAAACACGGCCATTCTTCGACTTGTCCAAACACCAAAGACAAGGGCACAGTCAAACCATGATCCACGTCCATTTTATTAATCACGGTGAGGTCAAAATTGTCTTGAATCAGGCTTTGGGTAATGTGGGCAGCGAGTTGCGGATGACCTTTCACCGTCGGCACGGGACGCGCCCCCCAACCTTCATCAGCAGGCTTAAATTCAGCCGCACAGCCTATCGCAAAAGTCGGAATAAAGTTCATATCAAAGGCGGTGGCGTGATCGTTATACACCAGAAAAATCACGTCCGGTTTTTGCTCTTTAATCCATTGTTTAACGTATTCATAGCCCTTAAATAGCGGCTGCCAATACGGCTGTTCGGTTTTGCCTAAATCAATCGCTGCACCAATTGCGGGTACGTGAGAAGTCGCAACGCCTGCGGTAATTTTTGCCATTATTTCTGCTCCTCTTTATACAAATTGCCTGCCGGTTTACGTCCGCCGTCTAGCATCATTTGTGCGTATGCTTCTTGGCTCATGCCCGTCATCGAAGCTGCCGCGACTTGGAAACTTAAACCATCGGTGGAGAAGATTTTAGCGAGGAAATAGATATTACCGCCCAAGCTCATCATCCAATTATAATCCCGCGCCAGCACTGCCTGCTTTTGCTCTTCGGTCATCTCCCACTCATCCAAGTAGGCACGCTCATTGGCTTTGAATTTCTCGCGATTTTCCGCTTTCATCAGCGAAATCGCAAACTGGTTAATGTGATAGCCTTTAAACGCCATATCGGGGTCGAAAATCGTCGTACCCGGAATATCATCATAAGGTTTAGGCTGGCGACTCATAGTAGTCCTACCTCTTGTAAACGGGCATCTAAGCGCGGGAAGACGTGGCGGGTATTGAGTTCAAATACCTTCTGTTTATCCTCGGCACTCAAAGCGCTGCCGTCGATATAACGCTTAGTGTCATCGAAATAATGTCCGGTTTGCGGGTCAATGCCGCGTACTGCGCCAATCATTTCTGAAGCAAATAGAATGTTCTCAATGGGCACGACTTCGAGCAGTAAATCAATGCCTTCTTGATGATAAACGCAGGTGTCGAAGTAAATGTGTTCTTTAATAATTTCATTCAAATTCGGCAGCTTCATCATATCCGCCAAACCACGGAACCGCCCCCAGTGATAAGGCACTGCACCGCCGCCGTGGGGAATAATGAATTTCAAATTCGGGAAGTCTTGGAATAAGGTTTTCGCCATCATTAAATGCTGGAAAGCAGTGGTATCCGCGCCTAAATAATGCGATCCCGTGGTATCAAAACATTGGTGGCAAGACGCACTGACATGAATCATCGCAGGCACATCCAGCTCCGACATTTTTTCATAAATCGGATACCAATAACGATCATCCAAACGTGGCGCAGTCCAATGCCCACCCGACGGATCAGGATTGAGATTGCAACCGACAAAGCCTAACTCTTTCACGCAACGTTCTAATTCAGCGGCACTGGCAACCATATCGGCTTGCGGCGATTGCGGCAGTTGTGCTGCGCCAATGAAATTTTGTGGATAAAGGTTAGTGATGCGATAAATCAAATCATTGCAATGTTCCGTCCAATACTGACTGGTGGACTGATTACCAATGTGATGCCCCATCCAACTCGCACGCGGCGAAAATACCGCCACATCCGTACCGCGCTCGCGCTGAAGCTTGAGTTGCGCACCTTCCAAACTATCGCGAATCTGATCATCACTGATATTCACCACGCCTTTGACATGATCGAATAAGGGATCAGTTTTGAGTTCTTTCTTTTGTTGATCGCGGTATTCGCCCAACTCATCCGGGGCAGTAGTGTAGTGACCGTGGCAGTCAATGATTAGGGGTTTAGTCATGATGCATCCTCCAACTCAATAAGGTTAAGGTTGAGGATTCGAAATGAAGGGTAGCTTGCATAACCTTAGTTCTCCTCCTAAAAGATTATGCTAGCATTCTAGGTGGTTTTTCGTGGTTTACCCATGCTTAAAATCGGTGTGTACTTGTACTTTTTGGATGAAATAGTCTGGCTGCAAGCTCGCCTGCTCAAGGTCGATGGCAGCAGGCGATTTGATGTGTAAAACTAAGCATGCAAACTCTTGAGAAGATCAGCAGGCGCATCAATATCCTGCAAAATCCCACTATCCTCAGTAGCAATTAAATGTACCTGTTCCGCATAGCGCTGCAATAACTGATTCGCACCGGTATCTTGGTTCAATTGCAATAATTCATTCTTAAACAGCTGGGCAAATCCAACTGGATGACCACGCTTACCTTGATAACAAGGTGCTGCAATTTTTGCTCCCTGCATTAAGGAGTAAGCGACTGTATGTATGGTTTCGGTTTTAATAAAAGGCATATCTGCTAGGGCAATCAGCCAGCCTTGGCTATTAGCACTCTGTGCAATACCTAGCGCTAAGCTAGTACCCAAGCCTTGTTCGGCGTTTGGATGGACGATCACTTGAACATCCAAAGCTCGATACCGTTGGGCTAACTCAGGTGAATGAGGATTAATCACTACCAAGACACTTTCAAATACTTCACAAAGTTTCTGTGCCGCGATTAAGCCGAGCGGTATTCCGTCGTTCAAGGGGTGTAATAGCTTAGCTGCACCAAAGCGTTTGCTTTGCCCAGCAGCGAGCAAAATAGCAGTAAAGTCAGTGTTTATTTTCTCAGGCACGTCGATTTCGCTGCGCGGTAATGTCTGCCATGATCGAAATGGCTATTTCAGCGGGGGTGCGACTGCCAATATCTAGACCGACGGGTGCATGCAAGCGCGCAATATTCGCTTCGGGGATTTCTAAATAACGCATCCGTTCACGACGCTTATCGCTGGAGAGTTTTGAGCCTAAAGCACCAATATAAAACGCATCAGTATTCAAAGCTTCCATTAGCGCCATATCGTCGAGTTTGGGATCGTGAGTCAGGGTTAAAATAATACTGCGTTGATAGTGCTTGAGGGCGAGCACCGCATCATCTGGCATGATACGGGTGAGCGGCGCTGCGGCAATATTCCATTCTTCACGATATTCCTCACGTGGATCACAGACCTGCACTTGATAATCCAAAGCCAGCGCGAATTGTGCAACATAACGCGTTAAATGATTTGCACCAATCAATAGCATGCGCCATTGCGGGCCAAACAGTTTTTCTACTCGCTGATTAGCGAGGCTGAAGGCTTTGGTAGTTTGTGGGTTGGAAACAGGCTTGAGCACAGCTTCTCCCGTTGCCAGATTCAAGCTGCGTACTAAGACTTCGCCAGCTTGTAAGCGCTGCAGTAATGACTGCCAATGGGCTAGATCCTGTATGGGTTCAAGCAGCAATTCCAATTGTCCACCGCAAGGCAAACCAAAGCGAGCAGCTTCATCTTGAGTGACGCCATAGCGAATCGTGGTCGCTTGTTGCAGATGTTTCCATTCGCCTTGTTGGCAGCGCTGGAGTAAATCGTCTTCAACGCAGCCCCCTGAGACTGAACCTGTATGACGCCCCATAGAGGTGATTGCCAATAAAGAACCGACTGGGCGCGGAGCTGATCCCCAGGTTTTTAATACCATCACCAACAAGGGTTGTAATCCTTGTTGGTGCAAGTCCAAGGCACGACTGAGCACTTCAAGGTCAGCGCCGTGCATGGAGATAGACATTAGGCTTTGGTTCCTAGGGGCAATTCATAATGGCGTTTACCCGTGACCGCAAACAAGGCATTGGCTACTGCCGGAGCTAAGGGCGGTACACCCGGTTCGCCAACTCCAGTCGGGTCTTCTTGGGAGGGGAGAATATGCACTTCAACCACTGGCATTTGCCCCATGCGTAGCGGGATATAATCATGGAAATTCGATTGCTCGACTTTCCCGTCTTTTAAGGTGATTTTTTCACCCAAAGCCGCCGACAACGCAAAACCGACGCCGCCCATCATTTGTGCCTGAATTACGCCCGGATTGACCGCAAGGCCGCAATCGACAGCAACTACAACTTTATCCACCGTGAAGGTTCCATCCTCTTTCACGGTGACTTCGGCCACTTCAGCCACATAGCTATTGAAGGATTCGACCACCGCAATACCGCGTCCACGACCTTTGGGCAAAGGGCTACCCCAACCGGCTTTTTCGGCGGCTAAATTCAAGACCGCTAAATGGCGCGGCGCATCTTTCAATAAATCACGGCGGAATTCCACTGGGTCTTTACCAGCATTACTGGCTAGTTCATCCATAAAGCATTCGGTGGCATAAGCAGTATGCGTATGCCCCACCGAGCGCCACCATTGCACAGTGACTGGGATATCTTCGGGGGTATGCAAGTCAATCAGTTTATTGGGGATAGCATAAGGTTCGCCTGCACCTTCTACGGATACAGGGTCATAACCATCAGTAATCATCATCGCCATCGGTGTACCCGCCATAATCGACTGACCTACCAAACGCTGCTGCCAGGCGGTGAGCTTATTATCTTTGTCCAAGCCCGCTTGCAGGCTATGGAAAAACATCGGGCGATATTGACCACGGCGCATATCATCTTCGCGCGTCCACACCATTTTAACCGGTACTGTCAAAGCACTGCCTTTGGCAATTGCCACCGCTTCGAGCACATAATCAGACATAGGGTTGCCGCGTCGCCCAAACGAGCCACCGGCATATAGGCTGTTGATTTTGACTTGAGCAGGCTCAAGGCCGAGCAGTTCGCTAACTTTAGCTTGATCAATGGTTTGTAATTGCGCGCCATACCAAAGCTCACAGCTTTTCTCCGCTAACTGCACCACACAATTCATCGGTTCCATCGCAGCATGCGCCAAATAAGGGAAGCTGTAATTAGCTTTGACTACTTTGGCAGCACTGCCTAGCGCTTCGGTTGCATTGCCTGTTTTGTTAGTTTCCTTGCCCGCCGTCTCCGTCATTTTTTGATAGCGCGCTAATTGATCCGCACTGCTGCCCTTATAAGCTTTACTCTCATCCCACGTGATTTTTAGTGCATCACGACCTTGTTTCGCTGACCAGAAGTCGGTCGCAATAACAGCAACTGCATCCGCTAAAGTCACGACTGCTTTCACGCCTTTGATCGCTTTCGCAGCAGCATCGTCAACTGCTTTCACGGTTGCACCAAATAGAGGGGCATGAGCAACCACCGCAGTAAGCATATCCGGCAGTTGTACATCTTGAGTGAATTGCGCCGTGCCATTCACTTTGCCCATGATGTCGACGCGTTGTAGTTCGGGCTTGCCGATATAAATGAATTGCTCAGGGGTTTTTAGTTTGAGCTGTTCGGGGCTGGGAACGGGTTGTTTTTGTGCGGCTTCAGCCAATTCACCGAACTTAGCGTTTTTGCCGGAAGGATGGCTGACAATGCCTGCTTTCACAGTAATTTCACTAGCGGGTACAGCCCACAAGGCAGCGGCGGCACCGATTAGCATGGTTTTGGCCGCAGCACCCGCTTGGCGCATTTGTAGGTAGGAGTTGGCCATGCTGGTACTACCTCCCGTGCCTTGCATACCGCCAAAGGCCATATTGCCGTAGCGTGAGGCATCCGCAGGGGAGTTTTCAGCGCGGACTTGTGCCCAATCGGCATCCATTTCATCAGCGATTAAAGTCGCTAAGCCGGTATGGCTGCCTTGTCCCATTTCCATGTGCTTCACAATCACGTGAATGGTGCTGTCGGAGTCAATGCGGATAAAGGCATTCGGATCAGCTAAAGCAGGTTTTACTTCAGGGCTATCCGCTTCACCGGGGCCTACGCCGGGTTTTTCAGCTTGCGCTAGAGTCCAATAGACGCCTAAGGTCAAGCTTCCAGCCACGGCGGCAGCAACTTTAAAGAAGTGACGACGGCTTGTATTAATTGTTTCCATGTCGCGATCTCCTTAAGCTAGGCTGGCAGCCGCTTGTTTAATGGCTATTTTGATACTTTGATAAGTGGCACAACGGCAAATATTGCCCGACATAAAGCTATTAATTTCTTCATCGGTCGGTTTAGGTTTTTGAGTGAGCAGAGCCGTAGCGGACATGAGCTGCCCCGACTGGCAATAGCCACATTGCGGGACGTTGTTCGCAAGCCAAGCCGTTTGTAGCGCTTGAGTGACTTTGGAGCTTTGCGAAGCACCTTCAATCGTGGTAATTGCTTTACCTTCCACACTAGCGACTGGGGTTACACAAGCACGGGCAGCTTGTCCATCAATATGCACCGTGCAAGCGCCACATTGCGCCATACCACAGCCAAACTTGGTGCCGGTTAAATGGGCGTGATCACGTAACGCCCAGAGCAAGGGCATATTAGGATCGACATCCAATTCTTGAGCCTGACCATTGATCATGAGTTTCATAACAGAATTCCTAGAGGGCAGTGGTGGTGAGTTTATTTAGGTGTTTAAATGGTATAGCACAACCGGAGGGGGTCTAGTGAAATGACCTAAGCTTTGTGGGTATTAATAAATCGTTTTAGGGAAATGCGTTGTTCTGACTAATATGGGCAGGGCGAGCTGCTGAAGTGCAGCTCCTAATACTTTCTAGGTATTAGGAGCCTTAACTGTGTAATGAAGGGCTTAGCTCAAATCTTCTAATTTATCGAAGTATTTAAAACCTGCAGCTTCCAAGCCGGGGCGCATATTGTACATATCCAAACCTAAAATGCCTGTCGCTAGTTTAGCGCGCTTTTCACCTTCAAACGATTCACGCTTTTGCGCAGCCGCTAAGGTTTTGGCAGCGGTCAAACGTGATACCACACAGACACCATCATCATCCGCAACGATTACATCCCCCGGCATAATATGCTGACCTGCACACAAAATCGGCACATTCACCGAACCCAGCGTGTTTTTCACTGTACCCTTAATGGAGATGGCTTTTGACCACACGGGGAAATTCATTTCTGTCAGATCGCGTACATCACGTACACCCGCATCAATAATCAAACCGCGTACACCGCGAGCTTGTGCTGAAGTCGCTAATAAATCGCCGAAATAGCCATCGGTGCAAGGCGTAGTTGTGCCCACGACTAAAATATCACCGGGCTGGCATAACTCAATCGCCACATGAATCATCCAGTTGTCGCCGGGTTGTGCGAGTACCGTGACTGCACTGCCTGCAATGCGAGCACCAGAGTAAATCGGGCGAATTTGCGGGTTTAAGTTGCCAATCCGGCCTTGGGCTTCGTGAACGGTGGCTGCGCCGAGTTTAGCGAGACCATCAATAGTAGCAGCGTCGGCACGATCAATATGCTTGACCGCAACGCCTTGAATAGTGTGGGTGATCATATCTCCTCCTAAGAGAGCTTAGCGTATGCCAACTAGTGTAGGTACTTTTTTAGCAGAAGGGCATGGATAAAACGAGGGTGTTTTTGTACTTTTTTATTATTCAAATGACCCCGCTACTTCCAGCCAACTTAGCATTTTTTCACTTGGGCGAAAGTTAGCATAGATACTAATCCGGCTACTACCGCTCGGTGCTTCATTCCGCCAGATGTGCACACCCTAACAGCTCTTACTTGGGACAGTGTGAGTGATCCTGTCTCCTGCTACTAGCACTTCTGGCACACGCACGGCGGGTTGCTTAGTCACAACTCTATACAACGCTTCATAATCAGTCATTAAGCGAAATACAGTATATTGCCGCAAAGGTAAGGGTATATCTTCAAAGCGAGCGTACTCGGGAAGGACTGGACCTTCAAAATTAACCCCATAACCTCCTTGCGTTTCTTTACCACGGTAACGGCGATAATAAGTCTCTGTGCAAATCAAAAGTACAAAATCAGCCAGTTCAATTTGCTCTTCCATCCAGCGCTGCCAACCTTCGGGTGGAGAGCCATTAATATACTGATCCAATTGACAGTCCAAACCATCAGAGCGCAAGCGATTAGCCAATTGCAATACAAAAGCTTTATGCTCCACCGAATCGTGGCTGTAGCTAATAAAAACACGGGGTATAGATTGGCTCATCAATAGCCCTTAGGATCATGGGGTAAAGTAAGTATAGCGAAGAGACGAGTGGTTGATAAATAGGAATAAGTGGTTTAAGTGGTTATAAACCTATACAGGCGCATTTGCTATATCAGCTTGTTTATCCTATGCTTAATGCCTTCTAATGATTCCTATGAGGTATAGGAATGAAAGCAGTGAATGTGACTAGCCTTAAGAATAACCCAAGTGAAGCCTTACGTTATGCCCATGATGATTTAGTATTGGTGATGAATCGGGACGAGCCAGATGCCTTGATGATTGGTTTAAAACAAACAGGTGGGATGTTGGATATGCCAGGCGTGCGGATTGCCTTGGCCACAGCCTTATTTAAAGGTGGCTCCTTGTCTTTAGCCCGTTCTGCGCGTCTTGCACAATTAGATCTTGTTGATTTTATTGCTCATCTTTCACGTTTGGGCATTCCTGTTATTAGCCAAACTGCGCATGAAGTTAATCAAGATATGGACACCTTAGATCAATGGCTCGCATCGTAATTGCTGACGCAAGCCCTTTAATTGGCTTAAGTTTGGTGGATGGATTGCAATGGTTGCCTGCCTTATTTGGAGAGGTTTGGCTGCCAGAGATAGTACGTCAAGAAGTCTTGCCCGATCTAGAGAAGCGTGGAGCCACAGCTATTCAAGCCGCTTTAGATAAGGGGTGGCTGAGAATTTGGGCACAAGCGTTTCCAAATTTAACTGATCTTGATTTAGATGAAGGTGAAAGTGCTTGTATTAGTTTGGCGCTGCACCTAAACGAACCAAGTCTTCTAATTATGGATGAGCGTGCTGGGCGAGCTGTTGCGTTAGAACGTGGCCTAAACGTTACTGGAACAGCAGCCATTATTGGCCTTGCCAAGCAGAAGGGGTTAATTACCTCTGCTAAACAAGTTTTTTCCATACTCCACCATAGCGATTTTCGGATTAGTGCTACTGTGATTAATCAGGTACTAGCCCGCGTAGGCGAGTAAGTATGGAGTCCTTTAATAATTGAACTTTTAGAGATATTTTAAGTAATTTAATTTCTATGAAGGATGGCTTAATATTTTTTAAATATTATTAATGTCTCTATAAGAATTATTTTGGAAACCCATACAACCTTGCCGGATTATCCACCATAATCTTCTTCTGAATCGCCGGATCACGCGCAATTAGCGGCACTAAGTCTAATAAATCCGCATCATTGGGCATATGCTTTTTAATATTCGGGTGCGGGTAATCCGTGCCCCATAAAATCCGATCTGGTGCGATTTCAATAAAGCCCTGCGCAAACGGCACGGCATCATAAAACGGTGGCCCCATCGAAATACGTTCCGAGCCGCAGACTTTCATCCACCAATTATCGCGGTGCATGCGGTCTAACAGGATTTTGTAGGCTTCTTGCCCCACGCCGTCCGAAGTCGGCACACGTCCCATGTGATCGACAATAATGTCCATCTCAATCGCATCGAAAAACTCGGCATAGCTAATCACATCTTCGGCATTCACATGAATCACCAAATGCCAGCCTAAAGGTTTCACACGCTGCAATACGGTTTTCATGCTGTCCAGATTGGGTGCGCCGCCCAAATGTTTCACGAAGTTAAAGCGTACACCGCGCACGCCGCCATCGTGTAGGTCTTGGAAGTCGTTTTCGCTAAAGCTGTCATTAGCAATACACACGCCGCGATACGTGCCATTACTGGATTTGATCGCATCGAGCATGGCGCGATTGTCCGTACCGTGGCAGCTCGCTTGTACTAACACCGCACACTCAATACCTAGCTTGTCATGTAGGCGTTTCAGCGCATATTTGTCGGCATCAGGCGGCCAGTAGGAAGCTTTGTCCGAATAGGGGAAAACCTCGTGTGGCCCGAATACATGACAATGCGCGTCGCAGGACTTGGGTGGCGCTTGGTATAAGGGTATGCGGGTATTATTGTCCGGTGGCATACAACTTGGTTTGCTCATTTTATCTCCTCCAAAGAATAAGTTTTAGGCCATCACATACACTTCGCCGCGACTCAACAGCCGTGCAGTGCGCAATAAACCTGATTTGATCACATTGCCGTGGGCATCCTGTAATAACTCGACGGAAAACTCGCCAGACGGATGCTCCACCGATAAATTTTTCGGGTTGCCTTCAGGGACTACGGCGACACCTTGTGCGACTGAATCCGGCAAAATACAAGCGGTCGCAACGGATACTGCACCCAAGACACCAATTGCATCATGGCAAGTGTGGGGAATAAAGGTGCGGGTGCTGATATGTCCACCGTTTTGTGGGGGCGCAATTAAAGTCATTTTTGGTACGACTTTTTTGCTGACATCGCCAAGATTCATCATTGGGCCGACTTTAAGGCGAATCGCTTCCAATTTGGCACGAAATTCCTTGTCATTGGTCAGTTCTGCACAAGTCTCATAACCGGTTTTGCCAAGGTCACGAGCGTTAATCAGCACCACCGGCATGCCATTATCAATGCAAGTTACGGGTACACCATCAATCACATCTTGAGTATTGCCAGTAGGCAGCAGCGAGCCACAAATCGAACCTGCTACATCCAGATAATTACAAATCACCGGAGCCGACGTGCCGGGTGCACCGTCAATTTTGGCAGTGCCTTCGTAAGTCACTTTGCCATTTGGGGTTTGGATGGTGAACTCGCAGAGGTTGTCGCTATTCAGCATATACACGCGCACTGTGGTGGTATCGCCTTGCACGGGAATCAATCCCGCTTCAATCGCGAAAGGGCCAACGCCCGCTAAGATATTGCCGCAATTTGGGGTGGTATCAACCCGATCTTCGCCCACTACGACTTGCACAAACAGGAAATCCACATCGGCATTAAGGCGCGTGGAGCGATTCACCACGGCCACTTTACTGGTTAAGGGATGTGCTCCTCCCAAACCATCAATTTGCCGTGCATCACGTCCGACAGCGGAAAGGATAACTTGATCACGCTCGGCAGGATCAGACGGTAAATCGTTTGCTAACAAGTACAAGCCTTTGGAGCTGCCACCGCGAAATTGCATAAAAGGAATTGCGAGCTGCATGTTCAATCCTGCCTAGCCAAACAAAAGGGACAAGGCGTGAAAATCAACTGGTCAGCTTCTCCTCACGCTTTGCCAATTGAAGCAGTGTAGGCTTAAGTAGTGGGCTTGAACATGCAAAAAATACTTGTGCTCTGGTATTTTTTAGATACAGGCTCTAATTGTGAGCTGCTACTTTTAAGGTAATTCTGGTCAACAAAATAAATGGGGTGAGTCATTAGTCGGTTATTGCGCTATCACGTAAACGACCGTCGTTCATTTTTTTCTGATAAGGTGACATTTACAATATTAGGATTAGATTAATCATTTTGGTTTAATTATTAAAAATCATTTAGTTAGAGCATTTTGTTAAAATTCACGTGAACTATTTTATTTAGATAATATACTTAGCGAGTATCTTAATTAATAACGCTAGGGGACTGAGATGGGCTACAGTTTAAGTGAACGTTTAGTCATCGTTTTAAGCAATTCATGGAAAGCGCAGGCGGCTGTTATTGTGATATTGTGTGCAACCCTAGGTACATTTTTATTAGTAAAACAAGTCGCGAATACCTTAGCTCAATCGACCATGATCAGTGAAGTTGCGCAAACAGCTAGCTTCTTTCATGCAGAGTGGGTGGCTGCTTTGGTGGTGTTATTTGCGATGTTAGTGGCCTTCAGTGAAATCTTTCAACGCGAATGGCGACGGCTTGCCAAGCATTAAGTATTATCAAGGGCACTTCTTTGAAGTGCCTGTTCAATTCAAGGCAAAAAACTCCGCAACTCCGGCACACAAGACCCACAATTAGTCCCCGCCTGCAAACACTTCCCAATCGCTTCAACACTATTCAAACCTTGCTCACTAATCGCCTTGCGGATGGTTTTTTCACCGACATTAAAACAAGCACACACGGTTCGACCTTTATCTTCGCCTGCATTTAGCGATTTGCCTGCTAATAAACTAGCGCGTTCTAAAGCCGACAATGTGGGTTTGGCGAATAAGCTCATTAACCAATCACGGGAAGGTAGCTGGCTGGCATTCGCGCTAATAAACAGGCAGCTTTGCAAGTGCTCGCCTTGAAAGCGGGCGGTGCGGTAGGTGTGGCGAATCACATCGCTGTATTCGGCGTTTTGAGTGGTTTCGGTAGCGCTTAATAGGGTTTCGCTAAATTGATTCCAATCGGTTACAGGCTGATTGGAGGCTAATTCATAGCACCAAGCTTGATTGATTTTGTTGCTTGTCCAGTAGTCAGAGGTCGGTGTTAGTGCTTGCTGGGAAAGTAGGAAACCTTGCCACTGCGCTGCATAAGCCTGAATCGCCACCACCGCATGTTTACTCTCTGGCTGCCCCGAAATCGGATCAGCAATCGCTGGAATCAGTTTGCCCACATTCGCACTATTACTAAATTGTTCATTCCAGTGCATCGGCACAAACAAACTACCGCGTTGCTGCCCTTTATTAGTTTTGACCCGCAGAATCAATTCGCCTAACTCATTAAACACTCGCGCCAAACCGCTTTCACTCAAACCTTGGTCACGCGCATCGCAAGGGTGCATTTCTACATAAGGTTCGCTCATGTGTGCAGATAAACGCGCGCTGATGCCGGTGCGTGTGAGGGTATGCCAATGATCGCGTACCCGTCCGGTATTCAGTACAAAAGGATAGTTTTTGCTGACTTGGCTTTGTGGGGTGCGGGGGGTAATCGCTAGGAATTGGGCTTTGCCGGATCGGGTAAAAAATTTGCCATCACTGAATAAGCGTGCTGTGCCTTGAGGATTAGCTTTAGTGACAGGCCATTGGGTGGGCTGTAATTGGTCATAGTCTGGCAGCGTTAAATTTTGCCATGCACTCAAATCAAAACAGCGTTCACCACTATTTTCAAAGGTAGATAAAGCTACCTGCTCGCGGAAAATCTCGTGGGCGTTTTGATAAGTAAAATGTTCCTCAAACCCCATCACTTGCGCGACATCACGCATAATTTGCCAATCTTGTTTAGCTTCAGCAGGAGCGGGTAAAAAGGGGTGCTGGCGCGAAATGCGGCGCTCGCTATTGGTGACGGTACCATTGCGTTCGCCCCATGTCAGTGCAGGCAGTAATACATGCGCAAAAGCGGTGGTGTCGGTGTGACGCACGCAATCCGATACAATGACCAATTCGCACTTGGCTAAAGCACGCTTCACCTGTCCGGTATCGGGCAAACTCACCACCGGATTGGTCGCCATAATCCACACCGCTTTGACTTTGCCTGCTTCAATCGCTTGGAATAAATCCACTGCTTTTAAGCCTGCTTTGGGTGCAATCGTCGGTGACTGCCAAAAACGCTGTACGCGCTCGCGATGCACTGAGTTATCAATGTCCATGTGCGCGGCGAGTTGATTGGCCAGCCCGCCGACTTCACGCCCACCCATGGCATTCGGTTGTCCAGTAAAAGAAAACGGCCCCCTACCTGCCCGCCCAATCCGTCCGGTGAGCAAATGGCAATTGATCAGTGCATTACCCTTATCCACGCCGCTGGAAGATTGGTTAATACCTTGTGAGAATACGGTGACAACTTTTTCAGTTTCTGCAAACCAATTAAAAAATTGCTCAACCTCAGCTTGATTTAAGCGACATTGTTCGGCGACCGCGTGTGGATTGGGTGAGCTGCTAAGCGCGGCGGCTAAAGCGGCTTCTAAACCTTCCGTGGATTGCTCAATGAAGCGTTCATTGACTAAACCTTGATTAACCAAGTGCACTAATAAGCCATTGAATAACAAGGCATCGCTGCCGGGGGCGAGTCCCAAATGCAAATCGGCAATATCCGCCGTTTGAGTGCGGCGTGGGTCGATAGTAACGACTTTGAGCGCGGAATTATCCTGCTTGGCTTTGGCAATGCGTTGGTATAAGACCGGATGACACCACGCGGTATTGCTGCCCACCAAGACGATTAATTCCGCGGCTTCCAAATCCTCATAGTTGCATGGCACTAAATCTTCGCCAAAGGCACGCTTATGCGCGGCGACGGCAGAGGACATGCACAGGCGCGAATTGGTGTCGATATTCGCCGAGCCAATAAAGCCCTTCATGAGTTTATTGGCGACGTAATAATCTTCGGTGAGCAATTGCCCTGACACATAAAACGCCACCGCATCCGCGCCATGCTCACGAATAATGCGCTTAAATTCAGTGGCAACGGTATGCGTGGCTTGTTCCCAAGTCACCCGTTCGCCGCGAATTTCAGGATACAGCAGGCGGTCAGGATGATTGAGCGTATCAGCCAGTGCCGTGCCTTTGGAACATAAACGTCCGAGATTGGCGGGGTGAGTAGGGTCGGGGCGCACTGTAGCAACCCCGTTTTGTTGCTCAATGATAACCCCACAACCCACACCACAATACGGACAAGTGGTGTGTGTGCTGCTCATTAAGCCATCTCCTCTAGGGCTTGAGGAAGGAGTTGCAAATAGACTTTGCCGTCTTCGACTTTCACTGGAAACACATTCAAACAGCCTTGATCGGGTGCGAGTGCTTGACCGCTGGTTAGGTCGATTTTCCAGTTGTGTAAGGGGCAGGTGACAGTGTGTCCGTGCATAATGCCTTGCGATAAGGGGCCGCCTTTGTGCGGGCAAGCATCGCGCACCGCGAACACTTGATCATCGCTGCCACGAAATACTGCAATGCTCAAGTCTTTGGTTTTGATTAAGCGCGAACCTAAGACAGGGATTTTGACTAATTCCACCACTTCAATCCATTTAGACATTATTCTTCTCCTCAAGCAGACAGGGTAATCGGGGCAAATTCATCGGCGCGTGCACCATCAGCAATCTGTTTCCACGGATCGACTTGGGCAGGGACTTGCGAGACTAAAAAGCGCTCATATAAGGTTTTACGCTTGGGTGCATCTTCCACAATAGCCTTTTTAATTTTTTCCAAACCGACACGCTCAATCCACGGTGCAGTACGCTCCAAATAATGCGCATCTTCACGATAAAACTGAGTAAATGCGCCACAATATTCTTTGACCTGTTCTTCGGTTTCGACTTTGCACAGCAGATCAGTGACGCGCACTTTGATCCCGCCATTGCCGCCGACATGCAGCTCATAACCCGAATCGACACACACCACGCCAAAGTCTTTAATCGTGGCTTCGGCACAGTTGCGCGGGCAACCGGACACCGCAATTTTGAATTTATGCGGCATCCACGAACCCCACGTGAGTTCCTCGATTTGCACGCCTAAACCTGTAGAATCTTGCGTGCCAAACCGACACCACTTGCTGCCCACACAGGTTTTTACCGTGCGTAATGCTTTGCCATACGCATGACCAGAGACAAAGCCTGCATCGGATAAATCCTTCCACATCGACGGCAATGCTTCTTTCTTAATGCCAAACATATCAATGCGTTGCCCACCTGTGACTTTGATTTCGGGGACTTGGTATTTGTCGGCAATGTCGGCAATATCGCGTAATTGTTGCGAGGTACACAGCCCGCCAAACATGCGCGGAACCACTGAATAAGTGCCGTCTTTTTGGATATTGCCGTGGGCGCGTTCATTGATAAAACGCGATTGCGGGTCATCCTCGTATTCATTCGGGAAAGCGCAAAGCAGGTAATAATTGAGCGCAGTGCGGCAAGAGGGGCAGCCATCAGGGGTGAGCCAATTAAAAAACTCGCGTACCGCAGGCATGGTTTTTAGCTCATGTTGCACGATGCCTGCTCGGACTTCATCGTGGGTTGCATCCGTGCATTTGCACACGGGTTTGGTTTTGGGGGTAGCAGAATAATCGCCGCCGACGGTATGCGCTAATAAGGACTCAACTAAGCCCGTGCACGAGCCACACGACGCGGACGCTTTGGTATGAGCGCGTACCTCATCCAGCGTGAAGAGCTTTTTTTCGGTGATGGCTTTGACGATATCGCCTTTGCACACTCCATTGCAGCCGCAGATTTCGGCGCTATCTGCTAAAGTGGCCACGCGCGTTTCAGGATTGTGCCCCGAGTCGCCTAAATGCGCCTGCCCGAATAACAGTGTGTCACGGAAAGCAGAAATATCCGTGCCGTCTTTCATCAATTGGAAATACCATGAACCATCCACCGTATCGCCGTAAAGCACCGCGCCTTTGATTTGGTTGTCTTGCAACACGATCTTTTTGTACGTGCCCGCGCCCGCATCTTTGAAGACAATTTCTTCGGTTTTGTCATTGCCAATGAAATCACCTGCCGAGAATAATTCAATCCCTGTAACTTTGAGTTTGGTGGAGGTGACCGTGCCTTGATAGCGGGCAATGCCGTATTGCGCTAAGTGATTCGCGGCGACTTTGGCTTGTTCAAACAAGGGTGCAACCAAGCCATACGCAATACCGCGATGCTGCACGCATTCACCAATCGCGTAGATTTTAGGGTCGGTAATGGTCTGCATCGTGTCATTCACCACAATGCCGCGCTCGCAATACAAACCTGTCGATTTAGCGAGAGCAATATTCGGTTTAATCCCGACCGCCATCACCACTAAATCGGCGTCGACTTCTAAACCATCTTTAAAGCGCACGCCAGTAACGCGCTCATCGCCTAAGATTTCGGCGGTGCTAGCTTCAAGCAGGAAGTGCATGCCGCGTGCTTCTAGCGATTGTTGCAAAAGCTTGGCGGCAGGTTTATCCAGTTGGCGCTCCATGAGGGTGTCATTGATATGCACCACGCTTACGTCCATGCCTTGCTTTAATAAACCATTCGCTGCTTCCAAACCCAGCAAACCGCCACCAATCACAATGGCTTTTGTATATTGGCTGGAGGCTTCTAGCATCTGGTGCACGTCGTTAATATCCCTAAAACTGAGCACGCCGCGCTTATTTGCACCAGGAACGGGCAGCATAAAGGGCGTAGAACCCGTAGCAATAATCAAGCGATCGTAGTGTGCCACTGTGCCATCAGTGGCAATGACTTCGCGCCGTGCCCGATTGATTTGCTCGACACGTTTGCCTTTGTGCAGGGTGATGTTGTTGGTCGCGTACCAGTCATCATCATTCAGCATAATCTGCTCAATCGTCTTTTCGCTAGCCAGCACGGGCGAGAGCATAATGCGGTTGTAATTACCGTAAGGCTCCTCGCCAAATACCGTGATGTGGTAATGCTCAGGGGCGAGTTTGAGCAATTCTTCAAGGGTGCGCACGCCCGCCATCCCATTCCCGATTAAGACCAAATTTTGTTTGAGCATGTCGCTTCTCCTAAAAACAAAAAAGCCCTGAACCCTAAACGTCCGAAGACATCAAGGTTCAGGGCTTCATTACCCGAATTCGTTGAATTCACGCGTCAATGCGTGAGGATGCTGCGAGAGTCGCCGTTGACTGGGGCAGCTTGCTTAGGGATTTAGATGCAAGGGTTGTGCCAGATATTAAACCCAGTTTTCCAGCTTCAAACCAGCGATACGCTCAAACTCACGCGTGTTATTGGTGACTAAAGTCGCATTCAGGCTTCTGGCATGTGCGGCAATCAATAAATTCATATTGCCAATGAGTTGGCCTTGCTGTTTGAGTGTTGTGTAGCAAACTGCGTATTCTTGAGCGGCAAGTTCATCCCAAGCAACAATGGTTAAGAGTGAAAGGAATAGCTCTAATTGCTCGCGCCGTAGTGCTTGAAACTCAGGCAGGCTTTGTTCGACGCCTGCCCACAATTCAGCGCAAACAATGCTGGAAATATGCAATTCGGCGGCGGCATTGAATTTCTCTAAAACTTCAGTAGGTCTGAGTTTCAAGACATAAATGCAAATATTAGTATCCAGCATCAACATCAAAACACCTCACGCTCTTGAGGTGGCTTGTTGTCTCGTTCGGCGAGAAAATCATCACCAAAGGCGCTGGGTATGGAGAAAAACTCGCTCCAAGTCGGGCGTTTGGGTGACACGATTAAATTTTCTCCCACTTTGCGGATATACACTTCGCTACCACTAAAGCGGAATTCTTTAGGTAAGCGCATGGCTTGGCTACGCCCATTGTAGAAGATTTTGGCTACTTGGATGGTCATGTCGACTCCTGATTGAAAGTTGGCATATACCGTTTAGTATATATCCTTTCTTGAAATTTCACCTCTTACTAAAAGCTGATTAACAATTTTTTTGATTTGACCATGAGTATTTCCCGAAAATTTCTGCTAAAGTTTTGCCCAGAGTGTTTTCTATTTGTAATACCCCAAATAATACGCACGGTTTAAATGAGTAATTTAAGTCGCCTAGCTGAAGCTGTACTAATTAAAAGATATTTTTAATGAAGATCAATTTTGTAGAACTCAAAGGCTTTCGTAAACTTTACTGCTGCCGTATTGATTTTGACGAGAAAAAAACGCTACTTGTGGGCGCTAACAATAGCGGAAAAACTTCTGCTATGATTGCTTTGAGGAAGTTTTTACTTAATCCCGTGAGTATAGAGCTTCGAGATATATCTATTCAGAATTGGTCTGTAATTGATGTTATCGGCAAAGCTTGGGAGAATGGAGTTGAACCACAAAGTAACTTAAGAAGTTTATTTCCATCCTTAGACATTTGGCTGGATGTTCCTATTAACCAGATTCATCATGTTATTCACATTCTTCCAAATGTAGATTGGGCGGGTGGCGATATTGGTGTGAGATTGCAATTCGATATTAAGGATGTTGAAAAGTTAAAGGTTGATTACATTGAAAAACGATCAGATGCAAAGAAAATTGAAAATGATGCACCCGATGAGCAAAAACCATCTATAGCCCCAAAGACTTTGGTGGAGTTCTTGGACTCTAAACTTTCAAAATACATAGTACTCAAGTCGTATTCTTTAGACTTAACATGTCTAAAAAGCCCTGACAGTAAGGGGCGTTCACAAATTCAGCCTTTGGGCGATGATGCTTTAGAAATTGAGGGTAGCCCTTTTGAGAGGTTAATAAATATTCGTGAAATACCTGCCATGCGTGACTTTTCGACAGGTACACCTTCAGCATTAGATAGTGATGCTAAATCCGAGCGGGTCATTAGAACTCTTTCAGATCATGTACGTAGCTACTTCAATGACCATCTTGAGCAGCAAGATACTGTAAATGCCGATGATGTTATTGCTTTTAGTGCCATTCAAAAGGCTGAAAAAGCATTTGATCAGCGTCTTAAAACTGGGTTTTCATCAGTATTTCAAGAGCTAGCTGATCTTGGAATTCCGGGGGTTAATAACCCAAGCATTGTAGTGAATGCTAAATTCAAATCTCTAGATGGCTTAAGTCATGGCTCGGCTGTTCAATACAGGGTTTCTGATTCTGAAAATGAGCAAGATGAAAAATACTTACCAGAGGGTTGTGCTGGTTTAGGTTACCAAAATTTGATAGCAATGGTTTTTCTACTGATGCGGTTTCGGCAGGATTGGATTGAGCCAAAAGTATCTATTAATAAAGAAATTCATATTGCACCTCTTCAACTAGTTATGATTGAAGAGCCAGAGGCTCATTTACATGTACAAGTTCAACAGGTCTTTATTAAGGAGGCATATGGCGTACTTCGTAAACATGCAGCACTGGGTGATAGTACTGAGTTCACAACTCAATTATTAGTCAGTACGCATTCAAGTCATGTTGCGCATGAAGTTGATTTTGCAAATATCCGTTATTTTCGACGTTTACCTGCTGTATCTAGATGTCTCCCACCAATAGCTACAGTTATTAATCTAGCTAATATTTTTGGAACAGATAATGATAATGAAAAAACTGTGCGTTTTGTAAAAAGGTACATCAAAGCTACTGATTGTGACTTGTTTTTTGCTGATGGTGCTATTTTTGTGGAAGGGCAAGCCGAGCGTATTTTAGTTCCGCATTTTATTCGACATCACTTTCCAAAATTATGGCGCCGTTACATCAGCTTAATTGACCTTGGAGGAACAAATGCTCCTAGATTCAAGCCTCTAATAAAAGCATTAGGCTTGACGTCTCTGGTAATTACAGATTTAGATGCGGCTCAGCCTACTCAAAGAGCTACAAAAAAGGGGGGTATGACAACACGCAATCTGAAAGCAAAACCCCGAATGAGCGTCGGGCAGGTTACAACTAATCCTACGCTTATGTTTTGGCATCCTAATTTAACTAGCATTGATGAGTTGGTTGCATTGAGTGACGATGCTCATCATAGTTTTATAGAAGATGAGTATGCATTATATGTGGCTTATCAAAAAGCGGTTGAAGATCCTACAAGTCATGAACCAGCAAAGCTAATACCAAGAACGTTTGAGGATGCTTTAGTCTATGCAAATTTTAGTGTGCTTAAGGATATTTCTGGTTCATCCACTACAAACAATATTGCTGAGCTAGTAGCCTCTAAAGTGTCAGGTAGTGAGTTAGAATCAGAATTGTTTGAAATAATAGAAAAAGCTGAAAAAGCCTCTTTTGCCATTGATTGCTTAGTGAATATCGAGGATGGAGCTGAGTTAATTCCACCGCCCTATATTAAAGCCGGATTGCAATGGCTAGAGAGTCGTTTAGAAGAACCCTATTTAGAGATTGCTGTGAGCACAAAAAATGTTTAGCCAAGCAATAAGTGCTAAGCCTGATAATGATGCGGATGTAGATAAAGTTATTAAGCGTTGTTTGAATCCACAAGAACCAAAGTCTTTTTTCCTCTACGCCGGAGCTGGTTCTGGTAAGACGTATTCTCTTGTAGAAGGATTGAAGTCTTTTGAAAGAGATCACGGGGCCAAATTTCGCAGGTCAAAAAGGCAAATAGCAGTAATTACTTATACAAATGCGGCCTGCAATGAGATTCTTGGGCGTGTGCAAGGCGATCCACTTTTTCACATCAGTACTATTCATAGTTTCTGCTGGTTACAAATAAAGTTTTTTCACGACGATATTCGTACATGGTTGATTGATGCTTTGTCATCTGAAATATCTAGCCTTCAGCATAAAGAAAATAAAGGCCGCCCTAACACTAAAGAGTCGGCAAGTCGCCAGAGAAAAATTGCTAGAAAAGAGGAGCGCCTAGCTTGGCTCTCAGAACGGCGCGAATTCACATATAACCCAAATGGGGAAAATAGTGGTAAATCCTCGTTATCTCACACCGAAGTACTAAAGATTTGTGCTGACTTTTTAGTTTCAAAACCATCTTTTCAGCAGATTGTTATAAATTGTTATCCTTTCATATTGATAGATGAAAGTCAGGATACTAATAAGCATTTAATTGAAGCCTTTTTCTTACTTGAGTTTCAACATCAGAATAATTTTGGTATTGGTCTCATTGGCGACATGATGCAAAGAATTTTTGGTGATGGTAAAGCTGATCTAGGCAGTAATATCCCAGATTGGTGGCTAAAACCAGCTAAGCAGATGAATCATAGATGCCCACAGCGAATTGTCACACTTGCGAATAGCATTCGCTTTGAAGGCCCTTCGCATTATCAAAAATTTGTTGAGGGTAATGAAGGTGGGCATGTACGATTTTTTATAGAATCCATAAGCGCTAATAGGAAAAATTTTGAGTCGTTTGCAAAAGAAAGCATGAGGGAGATAACTGAAGATCCTCTTTGGTGTGACGATCAAGAAGTAAAACATTTAATGCTTGAGCATAAAATGGCCGCTGTAAGAATGGGATTTTCAGAAATGTGGAGTGCTTTATATCCCTCTAGGCGTTTGATTACGGCATTGAGTAATGGGGATTTACCAGCGGTAAGATTATTTTCAGAGTATGTGTTTCCCCTGTATCAACTTGAAAAGAAGAAAGACAGCCTTGGTGTCATGGCTCATCTGCGCCGTGCTAAATCCCCTTTACTAACGCCAGATTGTTTAAAGAAAAACCTAGAGTTAGGTAACCCATTAATACCTCTTAAAAATGCAATTAATGAGCTTGTTGTACTTATTGATAGTAGACCTAATGTGAGTTTTGAGGCGGTTCTAAAGTGTGTTGCTGAGCATAAATTATTTGTAATTACTTCAAGTCTAGCAGTAATAATTGGTGCTGAAGAGGATGGGCAAAGTGATGAAATGGAAGATACAGATATTGATGAGGAAAATGAAGAGGTATCAACTTTGGATGCTATTCAAAATTTTCTAAATACGCCTTTTAATCAAATCGAGGCTTATAGGAAGTATGTTCTAGGACAAGCAACATTTGATACACATCAGGGGGTCAAGGGGCGAGAGTTTGATCGTGTTATGGTAGTAATGGACGATGAGGATGCTGGTGGGTTTTTATTCTCTTATGAAAAGATGTTTGGAGTAAAGCCACTAACAAAAAACGATCTAGATAGGCAAAAAAGAGGTGAAGAAACAGGCATGGAACGAACAAAGAGGCTTTTCTATGTGACATGCACACGTGCAAAAAAGAGTCTGGCACTGGTTGCTTATTCGCAAGATCCTCCACTACTTAAAAAAAGATTAATAGAAATAGGTTGGTTTGAGGAAAGTGAAGTGATTCTGGGTAGCTAGCTAAGTACTGCTGAAAAGCTTCGATGGTTCAAACATAATATTTTCATCAGTATCTATTGCCAGTAATTCAACGATGTTTTGGGTTTCTGTAGTCTGGACAGATAATTGAGCACGCCAACTACCAATTTCCTCATCGCTTAGTTCGGCATGCTGATATTGATCACGCCATTGCATAATAGCATTGAATACTTGCTTGTCATTACCTAGCAATTGCTGATAGCGCTCTTCGGAAATCAATACGGCTACAGGTTTGCCGTGTTGAGTCAGATGAATATCTTCGCCTTGCTCAACAGTGTCGATGAGTTCGAGTAAAGTATTTTGCGCTTCTGCGCTAGTGACTTTTTTCATAATAAGACCCTTAGTAACATCGTTACCATTGTACTACTTAGCTTAAAAATACAAATTTTTCTCTCGGTTTTGTAGCGCAAAAACAAAAATGTTTTATACTATTCTCATAGTCAACTATCGAAATTGTATAAAATGCTACCTCGTCAAATTAGCTCCACACTACAACGCTTAGCCACAGGTTTCCCCATTGTCACGGTCACAGGCCCGCGCCAATCAGGAAAAACCACTCTAGTGCGCAACCTTTTTGCGGATAAGCCCTACATCAGTTTAGAAGACCCGATTGAGCGCGAATTTGCTCAGGAAGACCCCAAAGGTTTTCTAGCACGCTTCGAGAGCGGGGCTATTTTTGATGAAGCGCAGCGCTGGCCTAACTTGTTCTCCTATTTGCAAGGGATGGTCGATAACAATCGCCAAGCGGGGCGCTTTATTTTGACGGGTTCGCAGCAATTCGGCTTATTGGCAGGTGTGTCACAATCTTTGGCTGGGCGTGCAGGTGTGACGCAATTATTGCCTTTGGCGGGCACAGAAATTCCGAGTGTGGCGAGTGGCGAAATCGCTTTAAACAGTTTATTGCTGAAAGGCAGCTATCCCGCGCTGCATACGCAAGCGGTGACACCTCAAGATTGGTTTGCTAGTTATGTTGCCACCTATTTAGAGCGCGATGTACGCCAAGTGATTAATGTGCAGGATTTGAGCACCTTTCAACGCTTTTTGCGGCTGTGTGCAGGGCGAGTAGGGCAGCTTTTAAATGTCACTGCTTTGGCGAGCGAAGCGGGTATTACCCAAGCAACGGCTAAATCATGGTTATCGGTTTTAGAATCCAGTGGTTTGGTTTTTCTATTGCCACCGTATCATCGTAATTTCGGTAAGCGTTTAGTCAAAACGCCTAAGCTTTATTTTATTGATACGGGTGTAGTGTGTTGGTTATTGGGGATTCGCAATGAGTCTGTTTTAACTTTGCATCCTCTGCGGGGTGAGTTATTTGAAAATTGGGTAGTCGGTGAGTTTTTAAAAGCGCGTTATAACGCAGGCTTGCCCGCCGATTTATATTTCTGGCGTGATAATAATGGTGTGGAAGCCGATATTGTATTTGAGGTCGGCACACAATTACAGGTCGTGGAAGTCAAATCAGGGCAAACCGTAACGACTGATTACATAAAAGCAGGCCAGCGTTCCGGCGCATTTGCCGATAAAACCGCACTCACCGATACGCCGTGGCTGGTTTATGGCGGTGAAGATAATTATGTGCGTAGTGGTGTAAAAGTCATTGGCTGGCGGCAATTAGCGTCTAGTTTGAACTAAGGCACTACCGTCATAAACAAATAAGTCAAAAACAGCACCACATGCACCGCTCCTTGCATCACCGTGATACGCCCCGTACTCATGGATAGCGACGCGATAAACAAGGACAGTATCAGCAGCACAATCGACTTATTATCTAACCCCAACACCAAGGTCATATCCATCGCAATGGCAACCACCGCTACCACCGGAATGGTTAGACCAATGGTCGCAAGGGCAGAGCCAAGAGCGAGGTTGAGGCTGGTTTGGAGTTGGTTATTGGCAGCGGCGCGTAGGGAGGCATAGCCTTCGGGCAGGAGCACAATCGCTGCGATAATAATGCCGACTAAAGCCTCCGGTGCGCCCATCGCGTGCACGAAGGTTTTGACTTCGGGTGAAAGGAGTTTAGCGGATAGCACCACACCTACTAGACTCAAGAGCAGGAAGATGCCGCTCACCAGCAAGATTTTAATGGAGACATCCGCTTGTTGTTCGGCTTCTTCGCGCATTTGGCTGGTGAGGAAGTAGTCGCGATGGCGCACCGCTTGGATGAATACAAATAGTACATACAGTACTAAGGATACGACTGCTACAAAGATCAATTGGCTATCGCTATAGCGTGGGCCAGACATGCTGGTGGTGTAATTTGGCAGGACTAAGGTGAGGACTACAATCGCGGCTAAGGTAGTGAGTGCGGTGCTGATGCCGGGCAGAATAAAACTCTGTTCACCAAATCGCGCCCCGCCAATCAAAAAGCTTAAGCCGATGATTAAATTCAAAATAATCATGACCGTGGCAAATACGGTATCGCGAGCTAACACCGTCGCCCCCGACTCCGCACTCATCATAATCGACACAATCAATGATACTTCAATCACCGTGACCGCCAGTGCCAAGACCAAAGTCCCCAGCGGTTCGCCAATGCCATAGGCAATCACTTCAGCATGATGCACGGCTGCCAGCACACTAGCAATCAAACCGACTGCCAGTGCCGCACTATACCAGCCGCTGAGTTCAAAGCCGCTGAATTGCAAGGCGAGTAAGCACAAGGTCAGGATAGGGGCAATGATGGTCCATAAGGGTGGGCGAAGGTTTACTTGAGTCATAAGCAGGCACAGGTTTGAGTTGTCAGATTGCCTCAATGTAGCCTAAAAGCTGCACGCTCAACAGTTTTCCCAATAATGCCAAGGAATGCGGCAGAGACTGTGCAGCTCTACCGCTATCGGTTTAGCTCGCTTTTAACTTGGTTTTGATTTCTACCACTTTGCTGCTAGGTGGCAATTCCTCAATATCCACATCATTGGAGGCTAGCAAGGCTTCGGTGACGGCTTCCGATGTGCTAGGGGTTGCTTCTTTGTGTGCATGTTTCTCATACAAGAAGCGCAGCACTTCGGCGCGATAATGGTTGTATTGTGCATTATCCGCGAGTGCTAGACGATTACGCGGATGTGGCAAATCCACCTGCAGAATTTCGCCTACTGTGGCAGAAGGGCCATTGGTCATCATCACAATTCGATCCGCGAGCAATACCGCCTCATCCACATCATGCGTCACCATAATCACCGTTTTTTGGGTGGCAGCGGTGATTTTCATCAATTCGTCTTGTAAGTGGGCGCGCGTCAAAGCATCCAAAGCTCCAAACGGCTCATCCATCAGTAGCACTTTCGGATTCATTGCCAAAGCTCGCGCAATGCCCACGCGCTGTTTCATCCCACCGGAAATTTCATTCGGGTATTTATGTTCCGCATGGGTCAAGCCGACCAAAGCCAAGGCCTCTTGGGTGCGACGCTTGAGTTCGGGCTTTTTCTCAGTTTTGCCAAACACCCGCTCAACCGCCAAATACACATTATCAAAGCAGGTCAGCCACGGCAGCAGCGAATGATTTTGGAATACTACCGCGCGTTCTGGCCCCGGGCCTTTAATCTCACGATCTGCGCATAAAGCCACGCCATCGGTGTGATTCAACAGCCCCGCCACAATATTCAATACCGTCGATTTGCCGCAGCCCGAATGCCCGATCAGGGCAATAAACTCACCTTCGGCAATATTCAAATTCACATCCTTGAGCGCTTGAAACGGGCCTTGCTTGGTCTGGAATACCATGCTCACGTTTTCAAGTTGCACGTATCTTGAACTATCCATGATTTACTCCGTTCTCAAGCGGCTCGCCATGAGCAGCAATAATTGTTCGAGTAATAAGCCGACTAAACCCACCACGAAAATCGCGATAATAATGTGTGCCACATTCAGATTATTCCACTCATCCCAAACCCAGAAGCCCAGTCCCACGCCGCCGGTGAGCATTTCTGCTGCGACAATCACCAGCCATGCGACCCCAATCGCCAAGCGTACACCCGTCATCACATAGGGCAGGGTGGCAGGTAGCAGAATCTGGGTGAATAGTTTCCACTTGGAGAGGTTCAACACCCGCGCCACATTCAAATAATCCTGTGGAATGCGTTGCACACCGACCGCAGTATTAATAATCATCGGCCAAATCGAGGAGATAAAAATAACCCAAATCGCAGCAGGTTCAGCTTTTTGAAACACCAACAAACCAATCGGCAACCAGGCCAACGGCGAAACCGGACGCAACAGGCTAATAATCGGCGCGAACATATCATTGAAAAATTTCACCCGCCCAATCACAAAGCCTAGTGGAATCCCTACCAACGCTGCTAAGCCAAAACCAATTGCCACGCGCTGCAACGAATTCAGAATATTCCAGCCAATGCCTTGATCATTCGGGCCATTGCTATAAAACGGGTCTTTGAATAATTCGACTGCTGAATGCCAGGTAGCAACAGGCCCAGGTAGTTGTTGGTTATTCGCTGCTACCAAAGCCCATAGCAGTGTAAAAACCATTAAACCTAATAGCGGAGCAATGATGCTCATTGAACGCTCTTTCCACATAGATAACCTCCTTGAAGATTGCCCCCTCCCTAACCCTCCCCCGCAAGGAGGGAGGGAATAAGAGACGCGATCTATTTTTTTCTTAACTCCCTTCACCCTTTACGGGGGAAGGGTCGGGGATGGGGGAGCAAAATACTAAGTCTTAACCGCAAACCCATCCGCATATGCTTTCGGGTCTTGGCCATCCCATTTCACGCTGTCGATTAAGGTCGATTCGCGCATATCGCTGCTAGGAAGGGTGGTTTTGGTGAGTTCGGCAGCTTGCTTATACAGATCAATTTGATTGACCTTTTTGGCGACTTCCAAGTAATCAGGGTGATCTTTGAGTAAGCCCCAACGCTTATGCTGAGTTAAGAACCACATGCCATCAGATAAATAGGGGAAGTTCACCGCGCCATTGTTGTAAAACTTCATGTAGTTATCGTCTTTCCACGTCTTGCCAATGCCATTGTCGTATTCGCCTTTCATGCGTCCTTCGATCACACTGGCTTCAGTGTTGACATAGGCTTTTTCGGCGATAGCTTTGGCGACTTCAGAGCGATTGCCCATTTCGTCAATGTATTTGGAGGCATCCAAGACGGCAGCAATTAAAGCGCGGGCGGTATTCGGGTTGGTTTTCACCCATTCCGCCGTCGTGCCGAGGATTTTTTCGGGGTGATCTTTCCAAATATCTTGGGTAGTGACGGCGGTAAAACCAATCTTGTCGGCAATCGCACGCGCATTCCACGGCTCGCCCACGCAATAACCGTCCATATTGCCAATGCGCATATTCGCGACCATTTGCGGCGGCGGCACAGTAATGGTTTTTACATCTTTCATCGGATTCACGCCAAGGCTACCCAGCCAGTAATACAGCCACATCGCATGCGTTCCGGTCGGGAAGGTTTGTGCGAAGGTGTATTCACGCGGATTGTCTTTCATAAACTTGGCAAGGGTTGCACCGTCAGTCACGCCTTTCTCATGTAACTGGCTGGAAAGGCTAATCGCTTGCCCGTTATTATTGATGGTCATCAGATTAGCCATGTCTTTTTGTGGCCCACTAATCCCCAATTGCACCCCATAAATCAGGCCGTAGAGCACATGAGCGGCATCCAATTCGCCATTAGTGAGCTTGTCGCGTACTGCTGCCCATGACGCTTCTTTGGTGGGAGTAATCGTCAAACCATATTTCTTATCAAAGCCCTTTAAATTTGCCATCACCACACTAGCGCAATCGGTTAACGGAATAAAACCAACTTTAATTTCCGGCTTTTCCGGTGCATCCGAGCCTGCTGCCCAAACGGCATTGCGAATCCCTGCTGGAACGAGGCTCATAAAGGTAGTCGCACCCACCGCTAAGCCTGCGCTCAATAAAAAGTGGCGACGGCTTGGATTAATCACTTCGCTCGTAGGTGAGCTAGGTTTTTTACTGTCTGTCATAATCAACCTCAAACTATTCAGCGCAAAAAAAAGCCCTGACCCTTGTTGGTGGAGGAGGAGAGTCCAACAAGGATCAGGGCCGCTTTACCCAGTCGCTATACAACACTGTATAGCTTGTTTGTGCTTTAAACTGAAACAGTCATCATTAACTGCCTTTGCTATTAAAATGCATATGGCGTGCCAACTCGCATAATTTATTATTTTTCAAATGCTTATACTAGTTTGGTATTTTCATTTTCCTTCAAGCTCAAATTAAAGCGCACTATTTATAGCCCATCAATAGCCTTTTTGGTGCGGTGCATTATAGTGCATTGCGCTAGCTAAAATTTAACGCTGTATGAGCTTAAACAGTGCAAGCTTCACCAATCAAAGCGCTTTATGCTGATTACTGGGGCAAATCTGCCTGTAGAACTGGCTAGCGGGTAGCTAAACAAGCAGGTATGTATTGTATAGTAGGCATCAAGCTGCAAAGCTGTTGAAATGCGCTGCTCAAGCCCTGAAATGAATGAAATAGTTCAGAGAGATGAAAAGAAAGTGCTACCCATTACCGTGTATGATGAGCGTAGCTAAACACGCGCTGCTAGCAACTCCAGTAGCGGGTTGCCTGTTGATAAAGAAAATGCCACCACAGTTGGCCTACCGTTAGAGAAGTTAACATGTTTGATATTGATTCCAACTCCATTTGGCCTACTGGCTATTTGATTAATCCTATGCCTGAATCGGTTGACCCCAAGTATCTTGAGGCTTTCGATAATGTGCCATCTTCTATCGTCAGCGATTGCTTGGGGCGCAATGTCGGCGCGCTGGGTGTAAAACCCTATCACGGCTTCAAGCATATGTGCGGCACAGCAGTCACGGTGCGCGTGCGTCCGGGCGATAATTTAATGCTCTTGAAAGCGCTGGAAATGGCACGCCCGAATGATGTATTGGTCGTGGATGGCGGCGGCGATACTAGCCGCGCGATTGTCGGCGGTATTATGCGTGCTATAGCCATAAAAGCGGGCTTAGCAGGGATGGTGATTAATGGCGCTATTCGCGACCGTGAAGATTGGGCACAAGGTGGTTTACCTGTGTATGCAGTTGCCTGTGTGCATCGTGGCCCCAGTACCGACGCGACGGGCGAAATTAATGTTCCAGTGGCTTGTGCAGGCTTAGTGGTGAATCCGGGCGATTTAATCATTGGCGATGCGGATGGCGTGGTCGCAGTTTGCCCGAGCAACTTAGATCGCTTGCTGGATCAGTGTAAGCATCTGCTAGATCGCGAAAAAACCATTATGGCGCAAATCGCGGATGGTACTCTGCCCAAAGGTCGCTTTGATGCGCTCTTGAGAAGTAAGGGTTGCCCGATTTAAGCTGGCATTTCGAATGCAGCCGCTAACTGCTTAGCTAGCGGCTGTATCACGACTACAGGACTTGAAAGCCAGCCTCAGCGCGCACATCCAAACACGAAGCACCGACTTTGACTTGATACTCACCCTTATCCACCAACCAGTCATGTGTTGCCACTGACCAAGAGGCTAAATCACGTTTGTTCAAAGTGAAGCTTAAGGTTTGTGTCTCATTCGGCTGCAAGAGTTTAGTTTTGGCAAAGGCGCGTAATTCGTGGCTGGGTTTGTCCATCGAAACTGCCGGAGCGCTCACATACACTTGCACCACTTCTTTGCCTGCCACCTTGCCGCTATTGGTTATATCAACACTGATCGTCAGCTCGCCCTTAAAGGTGGCGCTGCTAAGCTTTAGATTGCTATAGCTAAACTCGCTATACGACAAGCCAAAACCAAAGGGGAAAGCGACGGGCTTTTGGCGCGTGCAGTAATGGCGATAGCCAACATAAATGCCTTCTTTGTACTCAACCTGCGAATCCCAGCCTTTGGAAATCGGGCCGAAGAAATGCTCTTTGGCATTTGGCAACAATTGCCCGGGGAAATAGGGCGCGGATGGCACATCGTCATAGTTTAAGCTAAACGAAGTCGGTAATTTGCCAGAAGGATTGACCTTGCCAGAGAGAATATCAGTGACGGCATGTCCTGCTTCTTGCCCGCCTTGCCAACTCAACACAATTGCATCCACCTGATGACGCCAACTCACGGTTTCAATTACATTGCCAATATTCAATACCAGTACCACTTTTTTACCGACAGCATGGTAGGCGTCCGCCACGGTTTTAATCATGGCTTGCTCGGTGTCAGTCAAATAATAATCGCCCGCTAAGTCGCGGTCTTGGAATTCGCCACAGTTACGCCCTAAGGTAATTAAAGCTATGTCTGAATCGGCTGCAAATCCTTCGGCAATGCTTGCATCCAAGGGCATTTCAGGTACAGGCGGAATCAGTTCAAAGAAGTATTTCTTTTGCGGTTGTTTAGTTTTTTCGGCGGCGATATAAGGCGCATAAATTTGTTCTAAAGCGCTATTCACCGCAAAGCCAGCCGCTTGCAAGCCTTCCACTAAGGAGACGGTATAAGCTTTATTCACATCACCACTGCCTGTACCACCAGCAATAAAGTCATATGAACCGACCCCAAACGCCGCAATCTTAGCCTGTGCCGCCAAGGGTAAAGCGGCTGTATTTTTTAATAAAATGATTCCATCGGCGGCGGCTTGGCGTGCTACTTTAGCGTGAGCCGCTAAATCAGGTTGATCGGAGTAAGCATAAGCGTGCGAAACTGGCGTTTTAAACAGTAAGCTAAAGAAGCGGCGTAAATTAGTATCCAGCACGCTTTCTGCTAAACGCCCGTCTTGCACGGCTTGAATAAGCTCGGCTTTTTGCTCAGGTGTGCCGGGCATGAGTAAATCATTGCCTGCTTGCATTTGCGCGACCACATCGACACCCGCAAACCAATCCGACATCACTAAACCTTCAAACCCCCATTCATCGCGCAATACGGTTTGTAATAACCACGGTGACTGAGAAGCGGTAGTACCATTGACTTGATTGTAAGCACTCATGACTGTCCACGGTTTAGCGTCTTGCACTGCAATTTCAAAGCCACGCAGATATAAATCGCGCAAAGCACGCTCATCGACCAGCGTATCAATCAGCATGCGATTGGTTTCTTGATTATTCGCGGCAAAATGCTTAATCGACGCGCCCACGCCTTCGGCTTGCATACCTTGCACCAACGCGGCAGCCATTTTGCCACTGAGCAGAGGGTCTTCTGAGTAATACTCAAAATTGCGTCCACCCCGTGGATCGCGCTGCAAATTCATCCCCGGCGTCAGCATCACATCAATCCCATATTCACGTGCTTCCGCACCCATCGCCCGTCCGACATTGGCGACTAATTCACTGTCCCAACTCGACGCTAAGAGGGTGGCAATCGGGAAAGCAGTGCAATAATAACTGCGCTCCGAACCTTCGCGCTGCGGCTCAATACGCACCCCAGCAGGGCCATCGGAGAGAATCATCGAAGGGATATTAAGTTCAGGAATCGGATAAGTGCTACCCGCTGCACCGGGCACTTTTTCCGCCTGTTGCACGCTAAACGCACCCGGCACATTAATGCCCATACCGACTAAGAACGAGGCTTTTTGCTCGATGGATAATTGTGGTAGTAGTGCGTCAATACATTCTATTTCTGACATGACTGACTCCTCTGCTTTGCCAATTGCTTTTATTAAGTGTAAGTCAGCCTAGTATGCCAAGTTAGGAATTATTGCGATAAATTCTAGTGAGTGTTATTTAGTAATGGGCTTTTTTATATGATCTAAAAGTACCTGACTGCTCCCCATTGCAATCGCCTGACTCGCATTTTCCAACACCCACGGTGCTGCATATTCACCCGTAGGCAAACTATCGCTTAACGGATAAGCTAAGCCCAAATCCTTAGCTGCTTGCCGATACAAGTCCACCCGATACACTTGCCCCAAAACCGCGCGTGCTTGCTCTAAAGATTGGTGCAATTGCCCCGCTTCCTGCATACAAGTTAAGAAGTATTCGCCATGAGTGTGCCAAGGTACATTAGCGGCATAGCGGGCAAACACATGAAAATCCGGCACATAACGCTCTGGTTCGTGCAGCGCATAGCGATAAAAGCCCTGTAAAGGTGCGCAGAGACTCATAATGGGAACATCAAGATAGTGGGGCAGCGCCAAAGTTTCGGCAAATAATAAGCGATTGCTGTTGTCATCCAGCCAGATGGCAGCTTCTAACAGTGCACTGATGAGGGCTAAATGGGTGTCGGGATTAGCCTCTGCCCAAGCTTGCGTGATACCTAAAACCTTTTCAGGGCCATTATGCATCAGGTCATAACTAGTCGCGGCAACCCAGCCAATCCCTTGTTGTACCGCGATTTGATTCCACGGCTCGCCCGCGCAAAACCCGTCAATTTGCCCCGCTTCCAAGGCTTGCACCATATGCGAGGGTGGAATGACTTGAATGGTCACATCCTCGCTAATGCGCAAACCACCATCCTGCAACCAAGCCCGCAATAAATAATGATGTTGCGAGAAGGGATACACACAACCAAACACTAATTTGCGTCTTAACTGACTAGTTTGTAAGGCTTTTAAACCTATGGCGCGTAAAGGGCTGGATTGTAAATGCTCAGGAAATTGCTCACGTATGGCTTGCATCAGCGTTTTGGAGAGGGTAATCGCGCTGCCATTTAAGCCTAAACTCATGGCGGTTTGCATAGGAATGCCTAAGCCATCAATGCCCAAGGTTGCCGCCAACGGCATGGGAGCGAGCATGTGTGCAGCGTCTAATTCGCCAAATGCCACTCGATCACGAATGTTCGCCCACGACACTTCGCGCTGCAGTTCAACTTGCAAATCATACTTTTCAAAAAAGCCGCGTTCTTGGGCTGCTAGCAACACAGCGCAATCAGTTAAGGGTAAAAAGCCAATGCGTAACTCTGTTTTCATCAAGCTTTCCCTCCGAGTAGCGCCATCGCTGCAATGAAATTCCGCGCCGCTTCACCGATTTTCATATTGCGATCCATCGCCATTTTACGCAGCAATTGATAAGCCTCTTCCTCACTCAATTGGCGGTGCTGCATGAGAATACCTTTGGCTTTATCCACGTCTTTGCGATCCGACAGCCGGCTTTTATAATCTTCCAACTCATTCCTCAGCTTTTGATGCTCTTGAAAGCGTGCAATCGCCACTTCCAACACCGACTGCAAACGCTTACTCGGCAAATCATCGACAATATAAGCGCTCACACCTGCACTAATTGCTGCTCGCGTCGTTGCCAGATCACTTTGTTCGGCAAAAAATACGATGGGCTTAGGGGTTTCGCGATTCACACTATTCAAGGATTCCAACGTGTCGCGATCCGGGCTTTGCATGTCGATCAGAATAATATCGGGCTGATACTGGCGCACCGCGCCCAAGAGATTTTGGCTGGTTTTAAGGCGAATAATGTGTTGGTAGCCCGCAGCTTGCAGCGCTTCCTCCAAACTGGTGGCGCGTTCCGCATCGCTGTCGACCAGCATCAGCTTGTACATAGCTGTGATTCTCACTCATGATTCTAAGTGGAAATTTAAGCAAGAATTGAGCCAAGGGCTTATTTTTTGGAGTTAGAAAAGTACTGCTCAATCAACTCCGGCCTTAATACAAAGCGCAAAATCATCTCCACCACTTGCTGCTTTAAAGTGGCTTGCCCGACTTTAGTAAACATACCCTTGCCAAAACCTAAGGAAAAAGTAGTTTGATTCGACATATTAAAAAAGCTCAAGGCACTAATATGCCAATGTAATTCCAGCGCGGTAATGCCTTCGCGAAATAGGTTTTGCTCTAAGCCGCGCGAATAAATGCGTTCTAGGCGTTCAATCCCCGATTGGTTGAGAGTTTTAATTAAAGGCGATTGTTTGAGGTATTCGCCATGATGAATATTCTCAATCATCACCAAGCGAATGAAATCAGGATTGCGCCGATGATGATCAAAGGTAAATTCTACCAGTTTTTTCAAAGCATCCAACGGTTCTAAATGATCTAAATCCAGTTCGCGTTCGCCCTCACGCACTTCGCGATAGGCTTCAATCAATACCTGCTGATACAAGCCTTCTTTATCACCAAAATAGTAATAAATCATACGTTTAGAGGTTTTGGTTTTGGAGGCGATTTCGTTCACCCGCGCACCCGACAAACCATTTTGTGCAAATTCTTCGGTGGCGACTTTAATAATATCCATGCGCACTGCTTCGGGATTTTGTTTCCAACCCGCTTTGGTATCTAGCAATTTGTCATCGTCGTCGGACATGAAGTGTTCCTTTGCATTAACTGCGCGTTCGGTTGCACTTTTTAACCGCTTCAATTTTGAAACGCAAGCTGCATAGCGGTTTGTATCACCTCAGTATAGCGCTTTGGAAAATAAAATTAACTATATGGTACAAAATGACTTGACCAAATGAACCATATGGTACAAAGTATGAAGCACGCTATAACTTAAGGAGGAAAGCTGTGGCAGAGCTCCCAAACACATTAAACACGAAACCGACTCAGCAGCGCCGCAAAGTGTTGGCAGGTCTGATCGGGCAGGGCATTCAGGGTTCACTTACCCCCGCGATGCATCAAGCCGAAGGCGAGCGCCTAGGCTTACATTATTGCTATCAATTACTCGATACCGACCAAATGCAACCCACGCCAGCCTTGGCTGATCTGGTGCAATCGGCGCAATGGTGTGGTTTCTCTGGCTTAAACATTACCTTCCCGTACAAACAGCAAGTCATTCCTTTCTTAGATGAGTTAGGCGAAACCGCCAAAGCGGTGGGCGCGGTCAATACTGTAGTCTTCAAAGACGGCAAGCGTATTGGCCACAATACCGATTTATCCGGCTTTGCTTTGAGTTTCCAAGCACAAATGGGCGACACCAAACACGATCAAGTCTTATTGATTGGTGCAGGTGGCGCAGGGCTTGCGGTTGCGCATGCTTTATTAATGTCGGGTGTGAAGACCTTATTCATTACCGATGTGAGTGCCGAGCGTGCGCAAGAGCTAGCGCAAGTATTAAGTACCCAATACGGTGCAAATGCTGCACAAGCCACCAGCATTACCCCTGAGCTAGTGCCGCAGATTGATGGCCTTGTGAATGCCACTCCTGTAGGGATGGCTAAACTACCTGGTACACCTTTCCCCTTAGACCTACTCGAAAGCCGCTTATGGGTAGTCGACATTATTTATTTCCCGATTGAAACTGAGTTGCTCAAAGCTGCTCGTTTAAAAGGTTGCCGCGTGGCCTCGGGTGCTGGGATGGCAGTATTTCAAGCGGTAGCCGCGTTTGAGTTGATTACTGGATTACGCCCCGATAGTGAAGCGCTGAAAGCGACCTTTAATAGCTTGGCGAATTCATAAACCCCTGATGGATTTCATGTGAGGAGGAGTGCATGAAGCGATTGATAGATGTGTACTGCCGGGTGCTCTCCGCACTTATGGCGCTACTACTGGCCATTATGGTGGTATTGGTGTTTGGCAATGTGGTGCTGCGTTATGGATTTCATTCCGGCATTACGTTTTCTGAAGAAGTATCACGCTGGCTATTCGTGTGGCTGACTTTTATGGGGGCGGTCGTTGCTTTGCATCAACATGCTCACATGAGCTTAGGCGAAGTAGTTTCCGCTTTATCCCCCAAATCCCAACGTATCTGCCACCTCATTGCGCTGGCTCTAATGCTATGGGTGACCTACTTAATCTTCAGCGGAAGCTGGGAGCAAACCATTATTAATTTGGAGAATACCGCACCGGTTAGTGGCTGGTCACAAGCATGGTTTTATGGCGTAGGGGTGTTTTTTGCGATTTCTAGCGGTGTGATTTTGCTGATAGATTTTTGGGATTCTATTCGCAATTTCAATAATCCAATGGTTGTCACTGAATCCACTACGCCACATGCGGAGTAAACCATGGCTATTGTAATTTTCATTGTGGTACTTCTCGCAGCCATGATGCTGGGAATACCCATTGCTTACTCTTTACTGCTATCCGGTATCGCTTTAATGGCGTATTTGGGCGAATTTAATGCTCAGATACTGGCGCAAAACCTGATTGAAGGCGCGAATAGCTTCCCCTTACTCGCTGTGCCGTTCTTTATGTTAGCGGGCGAGATTATGAATGTCGGGGGCTTATCCAAACGTATTGTGAATCTAGCGCTGACCCTATTAGGGCATGTGCGTGGTGGTTTGGGTTATGTGGCGATTTTAGCCGCGTGTTTAATGGCAGCACTCTCAGGTTCTGCGGTGGCAGATACAGCGGCTTTAGGTGCATTGCTGTTGCCGATGATGGTGGCGGCAGGGCATAGCAAGGAAACTTCGGGTGGTTTGATTGCCTCAGCGGGAATTATTGCGCCGATTATTCCCCCTTCGATTGCCTTCGTGGTGTTTGGGGTCGCTACGGATGTCTCGATTGGTAAGTTGTTTATGGCGGGTATTTTCCCCGGCCTGTATATGGCGTTAGCGATTGCCATCACTTGGTATTTAATGGTTAACCGTGAAGCCAAAAAACAACCTGATCGCCCCTTGCCTAAGCGGGCGACCCGCGCGGAACGTTTAGCCGCATTAAAAGATGCGACTTGGGCGCTGTTCTTACCAGTGATTGTCTTAGTTGGCTTAAAAATGGGTATCTTCACACCCACCGAAGCGGCGGTCGTGGCGGCGGTGTATGCCTTGTTTGTATCAATGGTGATTTATCGTGAAATGACTTGGCATCAACTGTATGACGTATTTGTAAGTTCAGCTAAAACCACGGCGACGGTCATGTTCTTGGTGGCGGCAGCGATGGTGTCGGCTTACTTAATCACGATTGCCGATGTACCCGGACAAGTCGTCGATCTACTCGGCCCCTTAATGGAAAGCCCGATTCTATTGATGTTAGCGATTATGGTGATCTGCATCTTGGTAGGTACGGCGATGGATTTAACCCCGACCATTTTAATTCTTGCACCTGTGTTAGTACCTGTGGTGAAACAAGCAGGCATTGATCCGGTCTATTTCGGTGTGCTGTTTGTAATGAATGGGGTGCTTGGCTTGATTACCCCACCCGTGGGCACGGTATTAAATGTGATGGCGGGTGTCGGTGGCATGAGTGTGGGAGCAATCTCTAAAGGGGTGATTCCTTTCATGTCGGCACAGTTTGCCGTGTTGTTCTTATTAGTGTTTTTCCCAAGCTTGGTACTGGTACCGCTGTCTTGGTTCTATTGATTCAGGGGCTTGCGGGCGACCGGAGCGCCGTCCGCTAGTCAACCGATTTGCCGCTCTTTTGTTTGATGTTGGAGGAATTGAGATGAAACGTTTAATGGTTAAAGGTTTAGTTGCATTAGTCGCGGTTGCGAGCATGAGCATGGCTTATGCAGCGGACAAAGAGTTGAAATTAGCGCTGCAAAACCCTAAGGGTCATCCTTTAGAAATGGGGGCGACTAAATTTGCTGAGTTAGTGGATAGCAAAAGCAAGGGCGCGTTGAAAGTGAAGGTCTACCCTGGTGGTGCCTTAGGCGGCGATGCGCAAAATGTATCAGCTTTACAAGGCGGCACTTTGGATATGATGGTACTGAACTCCGGTATCTTAGCGTCACAAGTGAAAGAGTTTGCGGTATATGACTTCCCCTTCATGTTCGCCACTTCAGAAGAAGCGGACCAAATCGTGGATGGCGAGTTTGGTAAAGCGCTGCATGCTAAGTTAGATGAGAAGGGTATTGTCGGTTTAGCGTATTGGGAATTAGGGTTCCGCGATATTACCAATAGCAAACTGCCGATTACTAAAGTCGACGACATTAAAGGCCTGAAACTGCGCGTTATCCCGAATGCGATTAATGTGGATTGGGTAACGGCTTTAGGTGCCAATCCAACGCCGATGCCTTTCCCTGAAGTTTATGCTGCGTTGGAGCAAAAAGCGATTGATGGTCAGGAAAACCCTGTCACCGTTATTGCCTCGAATAAGTTCTATGAAGTACAAAAGCATTTAGCGTTGACCCATCATCAGTACAACCCACAGTCTGCGATTATTAGCAAAAAGACTTGGGATACCTTAACGCCTGAGCAACAAACCGTTCTACGTGAAGCGGCGAGTGAAGCTGCGGTATATGAGCGTGGGGTAGCACGTGAGAAATCAACGACTGCTTTGGAAGAGTTGAAAAAAGGCGGTATGGAAATCACCGAATTGCCAGCCGAAGAACTCGCAAAAATGCGTGAAACTTTAAAGCCAGTCATTGCTAAGCATGCTGAGTTGGTCGGTAAGGAAACGGTTGATAAATTGACTGCCGAATTAGAAACTCTGCGTAAGAAGTAATCCACTTCACGTTCACGATCCTAGTGGTAATCTGCTAGGGTCGGTTTTTTACAGATAAGGAACTCAGCATGGCAATAATTCTGGTATTAAATGGCCCTAACTTAAATCTCCTAGGTCAACGCGAACCCACTCAATATGGCTACACCACCCTTAAAGATGTCGAAAGCCTGTGTATGGAAACGGGCAAGCGTTTGGGTTTTGAGGTGAAGTGTCTGCAATCTAATCATGAAGGCGTGTTGCTGGATGCGCTTCATGAAGCAGGGCGCGGGATAAAAGACGGTTCAGTGCTGGGTGTGGTGATGAATCCGGGGGCGTATACGCATACCTCGATTGCGTTACATGATGCGATTAAGGGGGCGGAAGTGCCGTTGATTGAGGTTCATATTTCTAATGTGCATGCTCGTGAGGAGTTTCGCCATCATTCTTATGTGTCGCCAGCGGCGGCGGGGATTGTGGTGGGTTTTGGTGTGGATGGGTATGTGTTGGCCATTGAAGGCTTGGTACGGAAGTTTCATAAACCGCTGGCTTAAGTAGCTAGCTAATCTTGTCAGAGTCGCTGTGAATACGTCCTTGTACGCTCGGGCGCCGCATCCATGCGGCACACGCTCTGTCAAGCTTAGCTAGCCACTTTTCCAGCTCGCAGTTAGGTTCAAAAAATCATGCGTTATTCCATTGCGACGGTGTGTCTGTCGGGCACTTTGCGGCAAAAAATCGAGGCGATTGCCAAAGCGGGTTTTCAGGGGATTGAGATCTTTGAGAATGATTTGATTACCCATGATGGTTCGGTGGCGGAAATTCGGCGCATGATTGAGGATCACGGTTTGGAAATCGTGACTTATCAGCCGTTTCGTGATTTTGAAGGTTTGCCCGAACCGTATCGGCGCAAAGCGCTTGATAGAGCTGAGCGTAAGTTTGATTTGATGGAGCAGCTTGGCACGGATTTATTAATGGCTTGTAGCAGTGTTTCGCCCCATGCTTTAGGTGGGATTCAACGCGCGGCGGATGATTTTCATGAGTTAGGTGAGCGCGCTAAAGCGCGCAATATGCGCGTAGCCTTTGAAGCCTTGGCGTGGGGGCGCTTTGTAAATGATTACCGCGATTCGTGGGAGATTGTGCGCCGCGCGAATCATGAGCAAGTCGGTTTATGTCTGGATACCTTTCATATTTTCTCGCGTGGCGTCGAGATTCAAACCATTCTCAATATTCCGGGCGATAAGGTTTTTCTGGTGCAAGTCGCGGATGCGCCGCGGTTGTCGATGGATCATTTATCGTGGAGTCGGCATTATCGCTGCTTCCCCGGACAAGGCGAGTTACCCATTGATCAATTTGTGAGTAACCTGCATGCGACGGGCTACAATGGCGCCTTCTCGCTGGAGATTTTCAATGATCAATTCCGTTCAGGCTCACCGGAAAATACCGCACGTGATGGTTACCGCTCTTTAGTGTATGCCAATCGCTCGTCGGAAGCGGTTGCTACCCAGCAAGGCGAATTACTCCCTACGATTAAATCACCGTCTGAAATCCAATTTATTGAATTTGCAGTCGATCAAATCGAAAAACAGTCACTGACGCAATTACTCGGTACTTTAGGGTTTAGTCATGTTGGCACGCATCGCAAAAAAGCGGTGGAGGTGTGGCGACAGGGCGCGATTAATGTGGTGATGAATCTGGAGCCGGATAGCTTTGCCCAGCGCTATCATGAGCAACATGGGGTGTCGGTATGTGCTTTTGGCTTGAGTTGCGCGAATGTGCCTGCACTCGAGCAGCGTGCGAAGCAGATTGGTTATAACTTGGCTTATGGCAATCCCTCGACGGATACGCACGGTATTCCGGCAGTGGAAGGGCCAATTAGTAGCTTGCTGTATTTGGTGGATGATAGTATTCAACCGAGTCACTGGGAGCGCGAATTCACGCCGCAAGCGCATGATCCACAAGCTTTTTTGCAGACGGTAGATCATGTCGCCTTGAGTATGAGCTATGAGGAAATGCTGCATTCGATTCTGCTGTATCGCTCCTTATTTGCTATGACACCGAGCGCTAGTGTCAATGTGTCTGATCCGGGCGGTTTGGTGAAGAGCCAAGTGATGCAAACCGCTGATAAAAAGGTCGCCTTTACCTTAAATAGCTCACAAGCCGCACAAACCGTCTCGAATTATATTGCCAGTCGTTATGCGGGCGGTGGGGTGAATCATATCGCTTTGTGCTGTCAGGATATTTTTGTGGTGGCGGAGCGGTTGAGCGCTTTAAATACACCGACAATGGAAGTAACCGACAATTATTATGAGGATTTAGCAGCACGATTTAGCTTGTCGGATGAGATGCTGGCGAAATTAAAGCAGTTTCATATTCTGTATGATGAAGACGAGCATGGGGTGTTTTTCCAACTGTATACCAAGCTTTTTGCGGGGCGTTTCTGTTTTGAAATAGTGCAGCGCAATGGCTATCAAGGCTTTGGTACGCCTAATGCGCAAATGCGTGTGACCATGCAAGCTAAGGAATTGAGTGCACTGAATGCTTAATATTTTTCTGACCATTTCGCCGGTCTTTATCCTGATCGGCTTGGGCTATTTAGGATTTAAAGCCCAACTGATTAAAGCCGAAGCTATGCCGAGTTTAGGCAATATTATTCTGTATTTTGCGATTCCAGCGGTGATGATTGGCGGCTTGAGCAAAATTCATATTAGTGAAATTGTTGAGCCTTATTTCATGCTGGCCTATGGTTTAGGTTTAATCAGCACTTTATTAATTAGCTTTTTCGTGGTGTACAAGTTCAAAGGTAATACACTCACGCAAAGCGCGATTCAAGTGATGGGTATGACCATCCCCAACAGTATGTTTGTCGGTTTTCCGGTGGTTTTACTAAGTTTGGACAATGCGGATAGCGCTTCCTTGGGCTTAATGATGGCGGTATTAGTGGAGAATATTCTGATTTTGCCGATTGTCTTAGTGCTTTTGGAGTATGGGGCAGGTGCACAAAACACTTCCAAAGCCACGATTTGGCGTTCGGTTGGGGTGCGAATTATCAAAAATCCACTGATTATTGCCATTGCGGTGGGTGTTACACTGTCGTTATTAAGTGTCTCACTGCCAAAATTCATGACTCAAAGTCTGGATTTACTTTCGAGAATATCCGCAGGTTTAGCTTTGCTATTTATTGGCGCAGCACTAGCCAATATTAAACCGCAAAATCAGCATGATTGGAGCAATATGTCGCTGGTGGTGATGGGCAAATTAATGCTCGAACCTTTAATGGTCGCGTTCTTTATTATGCTCTTGCCACCATTTAATTCGACTTTGCAAACCATTGCGATTCTGATGGCAGCTGCACCAATGATGAGTATTTATCCGATTATTGGCGAGCGTTATGGGTTTCGCGATTTTTGTGCGAGCACGCTGTTCGTGACAACGTTGTTGTCGTTTTTAACCATTTCTGTAGTCTTGTTATTCGTAGGCCAATAAGCCGCTAATAAGTATTGCTTGAGCTGTTCAGCGGTTGTTGCCTAGCACTTAAGCTGCAATTGTAGTAAATAGTGTGCGATTACTGATTATTGAACTACAGACGATGCCGCATACTCACCAGCACACTGACCATGATGACCACAACCATGATCATCATGATCGCTACCCCAGCATTGATTATGGGCGTGCGTTTTTAATTGCGATTATTTTAAATGTTGCCTTTGTTATTACTGAGTTTGCTTATGGAGTTATCGCTAATTCCACCGCTTTGATGGCGGATGCAGGGCATAACCTTTCTGATGTTTTGGGCTTGGTGATGGCATGGGGTGCAACTTTATTAGCACGACAGAAGCCTAATGAGCGCTTTACTTATGGCTTACGTAGCAGTTCAATTTTAGCCGCCTTAGCGAATGCTGTTTTATTGTTAGTGGCTTGTGGTGGGATTGCTTGGGAAGCAGTACATCGATTTACTAATGCCCCTGAGGTCGCTGGTGTGACGGTTATCTGGGTCGCAGCTTTAGGGATTGTGATCAATGGAGTTTCTGCTTGGCTATTTATGTATGGTAGCAAAAATGATCTGAATATTCGCGGTGCTTATTTGCATATGCTGGCGGATGCAGCCGTATCCTTCGGCGTTGTGCTGTCAGGCTTAGTGATCTTATTGACTGGCTGGTATTGGATCGACCCTTTAATGAGCTTGATGATTGTGGCGGTTATTGTAGTTGGTACTTGGCATTTGCTAAGGGAATCAACTCAACTGGCTTTATTAGCAGTTCCGAAAAACGTTGATTTAATGAAAGTTTCTGAGTTTCTACAACAACAGCTGGGTGTAACGGCCATTCATGATTTACATATTTGGGCGATGAGTACCACTGAAAGCGCTTTAACGGTGCACTTAGTCATGCCTGCAGGTTATCCGGGTGATGTGTTTATGGATGAATTAACCCAGACCCTGAAACAAACATTTGCTATTACCCACAGTACTTTGCAAATTGAGCAGGGTACGACCGAGCACCATTGCTGTTTACACGAACAAGTTAAGTTTGAGCCTTTGCATTCCCACTAAAGGAGTCGGCGTTAGTCCATTATGAAAGATGTTCCGCACTACTCATTGTATGGTAAAAATTCGGCGGCAGATGCGCCGCACTATATCTATATTGCGCATTTAGAGGAATCTTTGCCTAAGTATAATTGGGAAATTCATCCACATCGACATGATCAGATGCATCAATTACTGGTAGTAGAAGAGGGTAGTGTGTTGCTGCAAGTGGCTGATTGGAGTGCAGAAGAGCAGGGTGCTTGCATCCTTTCTGTGCCAGCGCGGGAAGTGCATGGATTTCGACATCAGCCAGGCGTGCGTGGCTATATTATTACTATTTCTGAGCCTTTCTTGATAGGCGCTTTTGCTGAAACTGAACGCCAAGCTTTTCCATTTTTGTTTACTCAACCCTTATTAATGCGTTTACGTGAAGGAAATAGCGAAGATCAAAACCTCTTTGCTTTGACTCGCCAGTTAGTGATTGAATATGAAAATCCCCAAACTGGACAAGCTTGCTTATTAGGTGCCTATCTTAAAATTCTGTTTGTGTTATTAGGGCGTGCAGCAGGGCATGTGCAAACACCTGAACAGCAATTTGATGCCAAAATCACCATTTATGAGCAGTTCTTAAAGTTATTGGAAGAACATTACACCCAGCATTGGTCAATCAATCGCTATGCCGAACGTTTAGGCATGACTGAAAGCCGGTTGAATCGGCTATGCCAACGTTATACCGGGCAAAATGCTTTGCAGATTATGCATGGTCGCTTGGTAACTGAGGCGAAACGCAAGCTTATGTATGCTAATTTATCTGTGAATGAAGTCGCTTATGAGCTGGGATTTAAAGATCCAGCCTACTTCTCGCGCTTCTTTAATAAGAGCTGCGGCGAACCACCAAGCCAGTTCAAGGCACGCATGCGCAGTCAAGAATCGAGCTAAGTAATTGTAGAGCTTAGTTATTCTCTGAAAAATAATCTTACCAACTAACTGTTTAAGTCTATAATTGTTACTGAGTGTGTCAATCAATTATGGATGAACCCCATGCCTATAGGACTAGAGGCTCAGCAAGTTCGGGCTATCTTTTTCCCGAAACGTAAGCAGTTTACCTTCCACCGTATCAATATGGAGTATTTAATACCGCTTAAGGCGCTACGGCGTGAAAGCGTTTACACTTTATTAGATGCAGGCTTACGCAATAACTTACGCACGATTGGTGCTAAAGATGAAATTATTTTTAGTTTGCGCCCACAATTGGAAGGTGTGGCGGGGCGGATGTCTGCACAAGGTCAGCGGCTTTCACGTGAACGGGAAGTTTTACGTGAGCAATTGTCGAAGCAAGTGCAACGTGGTTTTCAAGCGTATCGTGCTGAAGTTGAGGCTGATTTAGCGAACTTAAAGCTGTCTGAATCCCTAGCTTTAGAGCAAAAAACAGGCTACGAAAGCGTAGTCACAGCAGAGTATTTATTGCGTGATGCAGTGACTACTAATGTAAAAAATTATCGCGCTCATTTTGAGCTAGCTTGGATTTATTTAACGGTTCTAGAGTCGCTAGTACAGGCTGAATATCATTTTCAAATTGCTACTAAATATGCCTTGGAGCAAGGCGATGTGCTATTCGCACACTTTGCTAAGCGCCATTTAGCAGATGCTTGCTATAGCCAAGATAAGTTTAGTGAAGCCGTTGAGCATTCTTTAGAGGTGTTACATTACAACGCAGGAACCGACTTAGAAAGCCGTTATGAGCATATTCGTTATTTGGCAGCTGCTGGCGAAGTTGAGCAGGCAACGCAGAAGCTGTCTACTTTAGTTTCAGCTTCACCGGTCTATTATGTACAGGCACAAGCAGAGCCAGACTTTAGGCAGTATACGTCGGTGCGCTGTATGCTGTTTGACCTAAGACAACAGCGAGTCGACCGTATCACCCACTATGTGCATACTTCTTGGCAGAATCACCCTTTAGCACGTTTAGACTTGCCCGATCAAATGGATTCTGAATCCTTATTTCGCCAGACCTTTAAGCAGCACATTAAGGTAATGGCCCATTTACCTTATATGACACTGACTGAGCGTGAGAACCAAATTGCAGCCTTGATTGTAGATGACTCCCAACGTAGGGTCATTAAAGAGCTGAATACGCGCTCTAAATCTTATGAGCTAGCGAGTGATAAAAAGCGTAAGAAGTGGTTATGGGTGAATAAAACAGGTGCGGCTTTGGTGCATACGGCAGCCATTTTATTGCTAGCTTGCGTGTTCTTTTTTGTAGCACGTTATGCGGCAGATTTGGCAGGAGTTGGAAGTATTTTGGCAGGTTCAGACGCAATAATGAAGCTAGCTTTAATTATTTTACCTTTACTATTAGCAGGCTTATTATTGATTGGCTTTATTCCTAAAGGAGCTAAACGCTTGTTTTACAAGCAATTAGAACTAGATAATACAGTGAAATTTATCAGTAATTTGAAGTAATTAGACAAGGGCAGGATAGGAGTCCCCTGCCGTCATTAAAATTACACTGATTTGTTAGCGGTGACTGCTGTTTTTACGGCTTTTTGAAGTTCACCGGATTCAAGCATTTCTAAAGTAATGTCACAACCACCGATAAGCTCTCCACCGATGTAGACTTGTGGGAAAGTTGGCCAATCCGCATAACGTGGCAAGTTTTGAAAGATCTCTGGGTCGCTTAATACATTAACATAAGCAAATTCTTCACCACATTGCATCAAAGCTTGTGAGGCACGGCTAGAGAAACCGCACTGCGGCATTTGTGGGCTGCCTTTCATGAAAATAATGACTGGGTTGCTTTTTACTGCGTCATCGATACGTTCTAGTACGTCCATGGTTATAACCTCTCGTGATATTTATATGAGTAATTGTACCTGTCTCTGAAGATTAAGGGTAATTCTAGTTCTAGTTTTGTTTGATAGATAATTTTATTTACATATTTTATGTTATGTAAAATAAAAACTAACCTAACCCAAACCCAAAAAAGAAAGGCTGCCCAAAACTATCCAGCATTTTATTTAACATAATATGCATTCGGATGCTTTTGACAGACTAGCGTAAGCCTCTGGATTGGCTCTCTGTATGAGCTGAAAGAGGGCGGCGCGTTCTTCTTGGTCTTTGGCTTTGTCAGCCATGATTGAAAGTAGAATTGTTGGGTAATCTTCGCCGGTAATCTCTGCAATGGCTTTACAAGCATGTGGGGGCATTCTTGTTTTTCCGTTTTTTACATCTGTCATTATTGCGCTATTAACGCCTAACTTTTGAGCTAATTGTCTTTTGCTTTTACACTGTGCTTTTTCTTGAGCTTGGCTAATCCAGTATTCTGCAATGTTCATTATCTTTATCTCTCTACATATCAACTTATTTTCAAGTCTAGTGTATTCGTAACATGCAAGCAAAAAAGCATTGACTTATTTATTTTATTGCCTGTAGTCTACGAGTGCTTGTAAGTTGCAAGCATTTCCAGCAACACCTAAGTTTATCTTGCCGCCTAACCGGCGGCTTTTTTAAAGAAGGCGCGCACCATGACACCACATGAAAACTATCAGATTTGTGTTTGGCCTCAAGGCTCATGGTGCTATAGCCACTCATTAGAATCCATACAACGTGATTCAGCCCTATCAGATGACTACCACATCGCTAATGTTAGCGTTTGTGAATCAGTCATTGACGTTGACGCTTATATTGATGATCTAGTGTGCAATGGTGCTCTATGACACTGGACACAATCTTCGCCTTTCTGCTGGGTTGCCTCATGGGATTTCTATTGGCGGCCTACGTACTGGCTCCCCGCAAAGAAACCGCGTCTTCTCCTCAAACCAACCTCCAAAACATCGAAGAAACCCTAAAACAACAAATAGCCTTCCTCCAAGCCCAAAACATGCTCCGCAACCTTCAGCTAGAACAATCCAAACAAGAAGCTGAATACCGCGTACTAGAACGTCAAAGAACGCTCTTCCTAGCCTCTGCTCAAGGTGTTAGGCATGATTGACACCTATTCAAACGCTTACCGCCTTCAGTGCCTAGCGCGTCACTACCTACGCACCTACCCCGAAAAACTGCGTCGTCATGAAGCCTTCGACCGCTACCGCAAACAACACGGCGAACAAGCCTCCAAAGAACTAGCGCACTACGTTAGTACTGAAACGAACGCCTATAGAGTCTATGCAGCCCTCTACAACGAAACCTACTGCTATGCCAACTTCCTCAAATGGCTAAACAAACCGATTTCCTCCACTGAGCTTGAGACCAGCGCACCGGCTCAGGCTCAGCTTTTACCGGCTCCTTGGTGGACGCATGTCCCTTGGCTAGCACCGGCTCAAGAGACTAATCATGCTCATTGACTGGGTAACTGCCTGCCTACACATGGATAACTACCCGCTAGAGTTCCAGCGCGAACTCATGAGCCACCAAGACCGCGTCTTGAGAATCTCCGGCAATGGCGAAATAGTTTGGGATACCACTGCTTGGGACTCCATCCGCTCCGACTCCCACCAACTCGCCTTTAGAGTCACTGGCTGCCATGTCTGGATACAAGGCTCTCCGACTCGTGTTATTGCAGACGGCGATAACGTTTTCTCCGCCGGTGCTGCTGCCAGTATGGACATAATCGCCTGCGTCCAAAGAATGGCGCAATTCATTGGCACTAACCTTTCAATCGACCTCTTTCACAACGAACCTAAACGCTGGCAAGTAACCCGCATTGACGTTACCCAAAATCTCGCGTTGGCCTCCTTGCCTGAAGTCCGTAGTGCACTAGAAATCTTGGCTCAATGTGAAGGTGGTCGTTACCGTCGTGACCAAAGAGACGGCCTAAGCGTCTACTGGTCGCAACGTTCCAAGCTCAGAAAAGGCAAGGCCTACGCAAAAGGCCCCCACTTACTTTATTTAATGAAAAAAAAGGCCAGTGAATACACCGGCCGCGTTTACTCACTCGAAGAAATTGCACTCGCAAACAAAATTCTACGACTCGAACTGACCCTAGGATCGAAATTTTTCATCCGACAAGCTGAAGAACACCAAACCCCTTGGCATCAACTCACCAAAGCAAACCTAACTCAAGAATGGCATAGCTACTTTGACCGAATGATCGGAGGCACAGAAATCATGTGTGATAACGACTTAAAAGACCGAATTTTTAAAGCAGCCCCTACCGAAGGACAAGCGAAAGCAGCTTATGGCTGTTGGACACTCATCAAAACTGAAGGCTTTGAACGCGCTCAAGAAATGCAAACTAGACGAACTTGGTATCGAAACTTATCTAATTTACGTAACGCCGGATTATCAGACTCTGACTTCTCCACGGGACAAATAGTCATGCTCCGTCGAAAAGTCATGGAACTCCAAGCAGTTGATAACTGGCATCAACTCCGCACTGTCGCTTAATTTTTAATGAGGTAATTACTAATGCAACTAAGTTATATTTTTGAATTAAATGGTTTAATTAAAAACACAAGATTAAATAAAGCTGTACTGGAAGGTCCAAACAAAAAAGATGTTAGTTTAAGAGTTCAAATAGAAGCCTTACTGATTCGTAAAGATGGTGAAAAGGATTTTAAACAATTCGATTTCACAGCGGCAGGTGATGAACTGATTCACGCATTTCAAAGCTTAGAAGGTGAATTAATTAGATTACCTGTCAACGTTTATGCAGATGAACGTAGAAATATAAATGTTAGCTTATTGCCTACCTCGTTCCCCGTAAAAATAGATGTTTCGGTCAATAAAGCTAATCAGGAAGTTAAACCGATTGTACAAAATCCAATAATTTCAACCCCGAATTCAACAAATGCGGGGGCAAAACCCCCAGAAACTAAATAGCGCGGGCATTAATAACATGCTCGCTTACCAGTTTTCAGAATCATGCGGTACACCCATTTATTCGCAAGATACCAATAACATTATGTTATCGGTTCCTGCTAATCCGGGCTGTGGCATTGTGCAAGTGGAGACTTCACAAGTCGATTACTCAATTACCGCTTTTGATGCTGAATTAGCAATGTTTTATGTCGGCGGGGCATTGCTAATGGAGACTGTAAACTGAACTGTGTAACTGCTATATAACGTGAATCCCAAGAAGGAGCAGTAACATGGAACGCCTCGACCCGAAACTCATGGATGACTTACTCAGCGATTGCAAAACGCCTGCTGATGT